>FUFK010038007.1_pt1 | contig 33297 bp, 31 predicted proteins | sample 1021851 | NCBI WGS metagenome assembly FUFK01 (sample SAMEA51879418, study PRJEB19060) | metagenome | reverse complement strand
ATGGCATCTGCTGTGGCGCTGCTAGATTCTATTGCGGCCCGGGTGGAAGATCCGATCCGCCAACTGGTTTGAGGCCCAACATGACCGAGTTTCTGAATAAATTGTACATCGACGGCGAATGGCGCGATGGCGCTACAGGGGAGACATTCGACGTGCTGAATCCCGCAGATGAATCTGTAATAACCAGCGTCGCAAGCGGCAAAATCGAGGATGCCACGGCCTGCGTTGACGCAGCCGAGGCCGCCTTCGCCAGTTGGGCCGCCAAAAGTCCACGCGAACGAAGCGAGATCCTACGTCGGGCTTTTTACATCTACATGCAAAAGATCGACGATATCGCCCGGCTAATCACGCTAGAAAACGGCAAGGCGGGAGCTGACGCCTTGGGCGAAGCCAAATATGCCGGTGAGTTTTTCCGCTGGTACGCCGAAGAAGCAGTGCGGTCTGAAGGCCACCTCGGAATTGCCCCAGCGTCTGGCGCACGCATTCTAGTACATCAGAAACCCGCCGGGATCGCAGTTTTGGTCACGCCCTGGAACTACCCGGCGGCCATGGGAACCCGCAAGATAGCCCCCGCACTGGCTGCAGGCTGCTCGGTGGTAATTAAGCCGGCTTCGGAAACGCCGCTTACCATGCTGGCGTTGGTGCCGATTTTAGAAGAGGCAGGAGTACCGTCCGGTGTGGTCAATGTGCTGCCGTCGCGATCTTCTGGCGCTGTAGTGGGCGCGATGCTGGCAGATCCACGCGTGCGCGTTGTTAGTTTCACGGGATCGACTGAGGTGGGTCGCAAGCTCTTGCACGCTGCGGCCGATAATGTGGTAAAGCCTGCCATGGAATTGGGTGGCAACGCCCCCTTCATCGTCTGCAAGGACGCCGATATCGACGCTGCTGCCGAGGGATTGATGGTTGCCAAAATGCGCAACCTTGGCGAGGCTTGTACCGCCGCAAACAGGATCTACATTCACGAAGATGTCGAGCACCCCTTCGTCAAAGCCTTCACTGCGAAGATGGCGGCGCTTCGTGTTGGCGACCCATTGGATCCAGCCACTGATGTTGGTCCGCTGGTCAACGCCGAGACTCGCGACAAGGTCGATTACTTCGTTCGTGACGCAATCGAAAAAGGTGCAAAAGTTAAGTTGGGTGGCCAGCGCCCGAACGGGCCTGGGTTTTTCTATCCGCCAACAGTCATGACCTCTGTTCCAGACAACGCCAAATGCCTCAGCGATGAGATTTTTGGCCCCGTCGCTGCGATCCAGACTTTCACTGACGAAGATGAGATTTTGGTCCGCGCCAATAATACCGAATACGGGCTGGTTGCCTACGTATACACGCGGGATATGGCGCGTGGCCTGTCGATATCGGAACGGTTGGAATTTGGCATGATCGGGCTTAACCGCGGCCTGGTCTCCGACCCTGCTGCGCCCTTTGGCGGCGTCAAACAGTCTGGGCTGGGGCGCGAAGGCGGCAAAGAGGGCCTCCTGGAATTTCAGGAAACCCAGTACATCTCAACTGCCTGGTAATCCATGGACGCAATCGCCTCCCCCTCGGTACGCAAACTAGCGCTTGAACACAGCGTGGATATCAACACGCTTGCTGTTCGACTAGGGCGACAGACCATCGTTCGTGAGGATATTCTTGGTAGCTGTGCGCCGGCGCCGTCCGCATCTAATGCCGTGCAATTTTGGGATGTGGATCACGGGAAATGGGGGCCAGTCACAACCGAGCCTATGAACCGCATGGCGCAGGTCGCGTCGGCGAACCTTACCGCAGCACAACAGCTGGTCCCATCAGTAACACACCACGACAGCGCCGATGTCACCCGTATCGAGGCATTACGCAGATCGCTCAAAGCCGCGCAGGTCCGCATCTCGGCGCTTGCCTTCCATGTGGCGGTGCTGGCCCGGTGCCTCCACGAGTTTCCACGCTTCAACGCCTCATTGTCGGCGGATGGTAAATCTTTAATCCTAAAGCGTTACGTGCACATTGGTATCGCCGTTGATACGCCTCACGGGCTCTTGGTACCGGTGATCCGTAATGCCGACAAAATGTACATCCCCGAAATATCGGAGACTATTGTCGATCTAGCTAACCGTGCACGCGCTCGGCGCATTNGACCCGAGGAAATGGGCGGCGGTTCCATGACAATCTCGTCTTTGGGCGGAATCGGTGGTGAGTCGTTCACCCCGATCATTAACCCCCCAGAGGTAGCAATTCTCGGCCTCACACGTACCGAGATCCGTCCGGTGTGGGATGGTGCGGCCTTTCAGCCAACTTTGATGATTCCTATAGATCTTACCTACGATCATAGGGTTNTCAANGGAGCTAATGCCGCAAGGTTCCTTGTTCGATATCGCACACTTATAAAGGACCCGGACCAACTTCTAATGGCGTAAGCAGCGGGTTGGGTATCAATCTGGCTGTCAACTGGCCGCGGACGTGTCAGAGTAAATCATTTTATCTAAATCATGCTATCTCATAAACTTCTGTTTTTTAGTATATTATTTGATTTTTTTTGTTAAACCCATTGTTATTATCTAAAATTTAATCATTAAATTTTACCTCGAATACCTCGCTTACTTCCTTGTTAAATACTCTTGCAATTAAAAATGCCAATTCAAGTGTCGGGTAATACTTTGCCTTTTCTATTGCAACGATTGTCTGTCGAGTAACTCCAACCATATTTGCCAAATCACTTTGGGTCATTTCATTAGAGTTAAAGCGAAGACTACGGATATGATTAGTGATAGTAGGTTTTTTGGGCATCTTATATACCGACACGATAACGAACTAATTTTGCGAGTTCCCCAAGTAAACCTCCTAAAGAAAAACAAAACATCAAAACTACTAAACAGTCTACAATTTCATAACCAAAGTTTAGACCAACAAGCAGTGTTATGAAGCCAGCGCCAGCAAAGAAGATTGTTATTTTGTGGCCAATGCTCGCAATGGTTTTATCTCTTTCATCAGTTATAAAGTTGGTGTCGCTTTCGCCGAAAATGATTTTCTCTAGTATTGAAAACATTATCGTGCCCATTATTGTGAAAAGTATACCGGCAAGAATAGATATAATGATGATCCACAAGATCGTTTTAGCCCATGTCTGGATAGCTTCTGGACTATCCATTATGCCGTTTGCGTAGAGGTCTCTGACTTCGATGGCTATCCAAATATTTATAACGATCCCTAAAATAATCTGAAGGAGGGTATTTTTTTCTTCATGTGACACTTCAATATCTCCAAGGTAAAGTATTTTTTACATAATGTAAAAAATCTTTTACATAAGAAGGCATAAAGATCAAGTATCATTTTTCAACCTAATAGATGTGTCAATTTAGTTTCATTAGTACTGCCACTGAGTTACATCAGTGCAACGCCAGTAAGTTATGGGCTTATCTAATACAGACACCTGCTAACCTATTGATTTATAAGAATCTGGCTATAACCTGAAGGTCAGAGGTTCAAATCCTCTCCCCGCAACCAAAATTAAGCAAATGGCGTTTTGTTTCAACTCCTGAGGAGATTGCAGTAAGCTCGTCACATGGAAAATTGTTTTCGTAATTCGTTTTTCTGAACTTTGCCCATTGAATTTCTTGGCAGAGATTTTAACACAAAGTATTCCTTGGGTTGCTTATAGCGAGCTAATTTGTCATTAACAAAAATCTCAGTTTTACTTTTATCGAAACTTTCATTTTCTGCCATCACAACAGCAGCAACCACTCGTTCTCCAAAATCGTTGTCCGAAATACCAAACACTGCTGTTTCATCAATTTTCTCTAGTTCGTTAAGCACATCCTCAATTTCTTTGGGGTACACGTTGTAACCCCCAGTTATTATCAAGTCCTTTTCTCTACCCACAATCGATAAGTATCCATCAGAACTCAATTTTCCTAAATCACCTGTAATAAAAAATCCATTTTCCTTTAACTCAAGAGCAGTTTTGTCAGGCATATTCCAGTAACCCTTAAAAACATTTGGTCCACGTACTTCTATCATGCCAATCTCGCCTTCGGCATTTTCCCTTCCCGTTTGTGAATTATTTATTTGGATTTCAACATCAGGTAAGGGTTTGCCAACCGTGCCAGGTCTTCTTTCACCATTGTATGGATTAGAAGTGATCATATTTGTTTCGGTCATTCCATATCTTTCTAGAATGTAGTGGCCTGTCCGCCTAGTAAATTCTTCATGAGTTTCGGCTAAAAGTGGTGCACTTCCTGAGATAAATAATCTCATATTTTTTGCAAGGTGCACTGTAAGTCGTTCATCTGCTAAAAGCCGGGTATAAAAAGTTGGGACACCCATTAGAAGTGTTGAAGCGCGTATTGCCTCAATAATTTCGGTGATTTCAAATTTCTGTAAAAAGGTTACCTCAGCCCCGGCCAGTAGCGCCGTATTTAAAGCCACAAATAGCCCATGGGTATGGAAGATTGGTAATGCATGAATAAGAACATCATCTTCATTGACTTCCCACAAATTTTTCAAAGTTTTTGCATTCGAGAGCAAGTTATTCTGCGTTAGCATCGCCCCTTTGGACCGTCCTGTAGTGCCGGAAGTATATAGAAGAGCGACTAAATCATCAGGTCCCCTATCTATAGTGTTAAATGTTTTCGACAAGATATTGGCTTGAGATTGCAGGCTGCCTTGCCCATCTTTGTCCAAAGTTAAGACTTGCGAACCAACTTGGTCTGCGATGTCCTCTAGCTCTTTTCGTTTCTGCGGATCACATACAAAGATTTTTGGAGAAGCATCTTTGATGAAGTACGAGATCTCATCTTTCTTATAATCTGTGTTTAATGAAAGAAAAACACCTCCTGCTTGAATGGTCGCTCCGTACAAGATGACCATTTCTATAGTTTTAGAAGCCTGCACTGCAACTCGGTCGCCAGGCTTAAGGCCGTGTTTCAAAAGCAGATTTGCAACTTGGCTTGTTCGTTCAGAAAATTGACGGAAACTAACAGTTGGCCTTCCGGGTTGCCTCAAAAAGCCTGCGTCATTAGTTGCATGCTTACCTATCAGATTGTCATACAAAGGATTAGCCATTTATCAAAACTTTAATCTTCTTATTCTGTTAATTTATTTAGGACGTCACATGATCACAATTTAGCATAACCTTCGGGTTTTTAATATTATTGTTGTTTAATGAAAAGTTTTAAAATTAGGATTTTGTTTTCTGATTTTCCAAAATTGTAAAGAAGATCAGTATTACACCAGAAAAGTTACTTTACGTTATTTTCGAGATATGTAGAAAATGAATTCTTGGCTTGCTAAACTTTCGATAGCCATAGGAGGGAATAAAATGGATCAAACTGTAAGAGCATCTATTCAAGCAAGTACATTCTATTATTTCATGATAGTGCTGGTACTTACTACAATTTCTCAATTATCCACAATGATGGTTATTGTGTTTGCGGATATTGAGGGAAAAGAAAATGTAGTTGCAGCTTCAGTCATTGGGCCGTGTTTACTTGGTTCTTTTGGGATCATAAGACTGCTTACAAATATGACACTGATAGTCAGTGATATGGATGATAAAATGAAGAGCTCAAACTATGGGAATGCTATGCAGTCAATACCGTTTCCCATATTAAAAATACTTTTTGCGATCATCTTTGTGATAATCGCCCTAATCCAATTGAGCGCTATATATTAGATATTAAACTTTATTTAATAATATTTGAGAGCGATATTACTTTAACTGACAGGTGTATGAAAATGCTTCGTGATTACAGTTTATTGGGGCCTTCTGCTAAAGACGCTGAAAAAAAAGGACTGGCTGCTGCAAAGTGGTATCATAGTGATATCTCAAGAGAAGACATGAAAGACCTTATGCAGCGCAGAGATTTACCTGCGATTAGGGATACTTTGATATATTATCTCTTACTTTTATCAACGTCGATCCTAGGTGTTTTGCTTTGGGGCACTCTTTATTGTATACCATTTTGGCTGGTTTATTCCCTGCTTTATACAGCGGGCGCCGACAGTAGGTGGCATGAAGCAGGCCACAGAACCGCATTTAAAACCCAATGGATGAATAACTTTGTTTATCAAATAGCTTGCTTTATGCTTTTCCGGAACCCGGTTTTATGGCGGTGGAGTCATTCAAGGCATCATACAGACACAATCATTGTTGGTCGCGATGCCGAGATAGTAACCATGCGGCCGCCAGATTTAATCAAAGTTGCAATGCTGTTTTTTGGTCTACACACNTTNGAGGGTTTGAAAGCAACTTTTCGTCACGCAGTGCACGGATTGAATGAAGAAGAGCGGGAGTTCACGCCTCCTCAATATGTGGATGAGGCGCGGAAAATAGCAAGAGTGTGGGTTTTTATTATGATTTGTGTGGTGCTTTTAGCATTGATTGCAAAGTCTATTTTGCCACTGATGCTTGTCGGCGTTGGTCCAGCTATTTTAGGCTCATGGCATCTAATTATGACAGGTTTGCTCCAGCATACTGGCTTGGCTGATAACGTACTTGACCACAGATTAAATACTCGGACAGTCTATATGAATTTCTTCAGTAGATTTATATATTGGAATATGAATTATCACGTGGAGCATCATATGTTTCCCATGGTTCCATATCATAATCTTCCGCGACTACACCGGCTAATTAAGCATGATTTGCCTGAGCCAAACCATGGTTTTGTAGATGGATTGAAAGAGGTGTTCTATGCTTTAAAACAGCAGCTGAGTGATCCTGAGTATCGGATTAATAGGGAGCTCCCATCGACTGCAAAACCCTATAATCATCATTTATCTGATGCGGTATAATTTAAAAGTTTCACATCTATGACTGGAAACTACGTTAAATGAGTAGTGCGTCTATTTCATTTCTATCTGGCATTGATGGTGCTGTGCCTGGTCGTGTTACTGAGATGCTAGCTGTGGCGCATGCAAAACGAAGTGCTTTATCAATTGGCATTTCTTCTGCTAATGCTACAGCAAGTCCTCCATTAAAGGCGTCTCCAGCGCCAGTAGTCTCAACAATTGGCCCAACCTGAAATGATGGTTGATGGATTATTTGTTTACTATCTTTAAACAGTGCACCTTGTTCCCCAAGCGTAATTACCGCAGCGCTGGCACCTATTTCAAGTAACTTATCTGCTGCAACCTCTGCATCGCTTACAGATTTTACAGGTATCCCGGTAATTTGTTCTGCCTCTATTTCGTTTGGAGTAACAAAATCACATAGTCTTAGAATATTTTCGCCCAACGGTTGAGCAGGAGCGGGATTTAAGATAGTCATTGACCCCCCTTCTTTCGCATAAGCGAGAGCTGTATTCGCAGCATCAAGTGACTGCTCAAGTTGTGTCATAAATACGCGCGATCGTTGAATTAATTCCTTATTAGCCAATATATCGTCGTCGTTTATATCTGCAGCTGCTCCAGGGCTGACGATTATAGCATTATTTCCACTGCTGATTTTCTATAAAAATATACGCTGCACCAGTGTAGCTATCCGAATGCTGTGTCACATGTGGTTTGATCCCGGATTGTTCCCAAAGTGTTATGGCCATATTGGCAAAATCGTCTTTTCCAAGGCGTGATATAAAATGTACATTTCCCCCTGCCAACGCCGCAGCGACTGCTTGGTTAGATCCCTTGCCTCCTGGTCCTAGAGAGAACTCATTTCCGATTATTGTTTCGCCCATTTCTGGTTGGCGCGATGCACGGTATGCTGTATCCGCGACAAAGACCCCAAGAATTACTATATTTTTATCCGACATTTTTATCACTCTTCTGGTGGTATGACACCTTTTCTTAGCATAAAGCATCCATAAAACCGTCGTTCTCCAGTCTGTATGACGGCATAACTGGTTTTTGCAAANTCATAAAANGCAAAGCGCTCGATTGAGATCATAGGTCTTTTTTTCTCATCATTCTTTATAATTAATTTTTGCACTTCCTCTTGGACAGGCGGTAGGGTGTCTGGTTCTCCCACGATCTCCATTCTACCTGCGAAATCATCAACAAATGTATCCAAAGGCATNACGGAAAGTATCGCATCTATGGCTNCAGCAGCACTTAAATTCTCCATCCTTAAAAGTTTTCCATAAACTGTGGATCTTGATATTGAGTCTGACGGAAAATTTGTATCTGCGACTATTAAAACGTCGCCGTGACCCATCAATCGCAAGGCATGAAGTACTTCTGCGTTTAATCTATTATCTATTCCTTTGAGCATTAGTGGCCTCCTAAAATAAATGGTTCAAGTTATACTATTTCCGTTTTTTGAATCGAATATGTGCATATTGTTTGGCTTCACNGTTAAATGGAGTTTTTCTCCAACCTNGAAGTTCCGTCGTTCCCTTGAAACTAATGTTATTTCTGATCCTTCTNTATCGCGAAGGACAACATGTGTTTCGGGTCCAGTGGGCTCTATTACAGAAGCTGTTGCNGATATNCCTGAGTCAGTNATTATTAAGTTCTCTGGACGAATNCCTATTTTTATTTTCTGNCCAGCAGAAANATGTTTGGTTTCATTTAATGGAAGAGTACCGCTNTTAAGACGTGCAACTAACTTATTCTCATGCACTTCAACATCCCCAGTAAAGAAATTCATCGCGGGGGATCCAATAAAGCCTGCTACGAATTGATTTGCAGGATTATCGTAAAGGTCCAAGGGAGAGCCAATTTGTTCGATAACNCCGTTTTGTAATACAACAATTTTATCGGCCATTGTCATCGCTTCAATTTGATCATGCGTTACATAAATAGTTGTCGTTTTTANGCGTTGGTGTAGTTCTCTAATTTCTGTTCGCATTTGTACGCGAAGTTTTGCATCTAGATTAGAAAGTGGTTCATCAAAAAGAAAAACTTGTGGATCCCGCACAATTGCTCTTCCCATCGCCACCCGTTGTCTTTGGCCACCAGATAATGCTCTCGGGTACCGGTCTAAGTATGGGAGCAGGCCTAGAATTTCTGCTGCTTTTTGCACCCGATCCTCAATATCATTTTTAGATAAACCCTTCATTCGCAGAGAAAAAGAAATATTACCTCGCACAGTTTTATGAGGATAGAGAGCGTAGTTCTGAAAAACCATCGCAATGTCTCGTTCGGCTGGGGGGAGGTTGTTAACCAAACGTTCATTAATATGAATTGATCCACCGCTTATGCTCTCTAAACCTGCTATCATTCTGAGTAATGTGGATTTACCACAGCCAGAAGGCCCCACTAAAACTACAAATTCACCGTCATGTATGTCGATGTCTAGGCCATGTAGAACTTGCAGGTCATCATAGGATTTTTTTAAATCTCGGATTGTCACCTCTGCCATACTACGTAAACCTTCTGATGTTTTTCTTTTCACAACTAATATTAAATTTTTCGTCTGTCCATTACTTTAGCATACTAACATGTTAGTTCTTGACTTGTTAAGCGGTCACTGAGAGACTGATATTATCAGTATTCAAGAGAATCTCTTTGAGATGATTTTGAGTTTATTGTTAAGTAATTTAGTAGAGCTAACTGGGAGGTAGATCTGTGAAAGTAGACTTATACAATGCTATAGTTTCTGCGCAAATGAGCCGACGTAAAATGTTGAAGGGTTCGGCGAGTTTAGGTGCAGTTGCTGCAATGGGTGGCTTAGGAGGAGCCGCCACTGCTGGTGCACATGGAGGTGTGCGAGCTGAAATTATGAAAATTCCTGGTGTCGGGATGGGATCACCTGGTGACCCTGAGTGGCAAAAGGTTGGTGAACTTTGCATGGGACCAGTAAAGGAGCGAGTTGCAGAGGGAGAATTCAAGGGCGTCGAGTTGACCTTTATGGGTTTGAACAACCAAAACTTGCACAATTTTCTTTTTAGAGGCTTTTTAAAGCCTTGGGAAGCGTACACAGGGGCGAAGATCAATTGGATCGATTTAGCTCAAGCTGATTATAATCCAAGGCTACAACAGTCAATTGCTACTAAGACTGTCGACTTTGACATTATAGAGATGGGTGCACCTTTCGAGGGTGATACCGCTGGTCAAGGTTTATTGAATGAAATGCCTGAATGGGTGAAGGATCAAATTGAGTATGATGATTTGGTTGGNTACCTGCAACCACCAGTAGGTACATGGGACGGAAAAGCCTACAGGATAAATATTGATGGTGATTGTCATACATTTTGTTATCGAAAAGACTACTTTGGCACAGGGTCGATTACTGGGCGAATGAACCCACCAAATACTTGGCAAGAAGTCAATCAGATATCTAAAGATGTTGTTGGCAAGACAGATCCACTCACTGGGCTTCCAGCGCATGGATTCTTGGATCCTCTTAAGGGATGGGGCGGTTTCGGAATGTATTTCTTGACCGATAGAGCCGGACCTTATGTGAAACATCCTGATGATCCTGCTTTCTTATTTGATATTGATACTATGAAGCCTCGTATAAACAATCCAGGTTGGGTTCAGGCGATACAAGATGTTATGGATCTCATAAAAATAGAGGGTGCTTATCCAGCAGATCAAATAAATGCTGATCCTGGTACTACTGGATTCCAACAGTTCCTTGCGGGAACTGGGTCAATGCTCACTTGGTGGGGTGATATTGGATCTAATGCTCGCACATCTGATACGTCGGTAATCGGTGATGTGGTTGGGTTTAGCGCTATTCCTGGCTCTGATCGAGTATATAACCATAGCAAGGGTGCTTGGGAAAATACCTATAATGAGGCACCAAATAATGCNTATCTCGGTTGGGGTGTATACGTAACTAATCGTGTAGAAGGTGATGCTAAAAAGAGGAAAGCTGCATGGTCAGCCGCAGCTCATATCGGCGGTAAAGATATTTCGCTTTGGACCTCAGCCTATCCTTCTGGTTTCCAACCATATAGAAATTCACATTTTAATTATGATGAGTGGGAAGCGGCTGGTTACGATAGAGCGTTCGTGGAAGATTATCTGGGTTCAAATCTTGATACCTATAATCATCCAAATTCGCTAAATGANCCNAGAATCCCTGGTATCTTCCAATACTACTCTGTAGCAGAGGATGAACTTGCGAAAGGTTATGCAGGACAGTATGGATCTGCACAAGAAACTGCTGATGCTATAGCGGTCGCATGGGAAAAAATTACCGATCAAATCGGTCGTGAAAGTCAAATAAAGCTGTATAAAGCTGCATTGGGGCTTTAAAAGAAACTTGCGAGGCCGATATTTGAATATCGGCCTCAGCAACTACTGCTATTTTACAGGAAAATAGTTCATGAGCACAGAAGAAGGTGACAAGCTTCACGTTGTAACGGCTGATGATATTTCAAATAACAAAAAACGATTAGGAAANTTCCTCGTTTGGGGTTCGGCCATCATTCTGGCCTTTACGCTTCTGATACAGGCTTTAGATACAAACTCTTATCTAACTATTGATNTAGAAACGTGGCGACCATCATTATATGCATATGTTTTTTGGGCTTTTTGTTTGTGTGTTTCTCAGGTTTTAACTCGTGGAGAGCATGGAAAACGAGTTTTATTCGTATTGCCGGCGGCGCTCTTCGTCATTTCTATGGTGGTATTCCCACTTTTATTCGGATTAGTAATAGCATTTTCAGATTGGAACCTATCTTCCCCAGATGGCCGAACTTTTAATGGTCTGGACAATGTCAGGCAAATGTGGGGTGATCCTTTTTATTGGAATGCCTTAAAGAATATGGTTTGGTATACGATTGTTATTATAATCGAATATGCCGTAGCATTTGGCCTTGCTATATTATTAAATAGTCAAATCCGAGCTCGTAAATTCTTTAGAGTAGCCTTTCTTTTACCATTAATGCTCTCTCCTGTCGCGGTTAGCTGGATGATTGGAAAGTCAATGTTGGAGATAAGGTTCGGGCCAATATCTCGTTTTTTACGCTGGCTTGCTTCTGAACCATCAGAAGATCTTCCAGCGCTTTTGTACTATCCTGGTATTTATATTGCTGATCTTGCACAGTGGTTTGGCTGGGCTAGCCCCTCATTTTTTGGTTCTGCTGGTATTGCTCGGACAATGATCATGGCCATGGATGCATGGACCTTTATACCGTTTATGATGATCATGATTTTGGCTGGACTTCAAGCTATTCCCCGTGAACTTTATGAAGCTTCTGAAGTCGATGGCGCATCTCGCTGGCGTCAGTTTCTGGAAATTACATTTCCGCTAATGCTACCGGTGAGTATTACAGCAGTCCTGATAAGGATAATTTTTAAGTTAAAGCTTGCAGATATTATTATAAATATTACTTCAGGTGGACCAGGAGGTGCCACAGATAGCGTTACAAGCTTTATTTTTCGTGAATATAGAGACCGNTCGAATGTCGGTTATGGTACTTTGTTNGCGATAGTATATTTGGTCATTATTGTCATAGCTATGACAATTCTCATTAAGCTCGCTGATAGATGGATGAAGCCAAGGTATTAGCATGAGTAATCAAATTTTCAGAGATAGTGAAAGCGATCGGCAATTTTCAGCGTCATGGTTCACNGGTCGTGTATTTGTCTACTCGATCCTTTTGCTCTGGGCGTTTATATGTCTTTTCCCTATTTACTGGACAATTACAACATCATTTAAAATGGCTCCCGATGTAATGAAAGGTAATATAATTCCGTGGGTTGACTTTACTCCTAAATGGCTTGGATGGCGTTCTTTAGGTCTATCTCCTGAAACAATTGGAATTGAGTCAACTGTAAGAGAAGAATTTCTCAAACGGTTCTGGAACTCCGCAATAGTTTCAGTTTGCTCTTCGATACTTGCAGTTGGCTTAGGGAGTTGTGCAGCCTATGGTTTGTCGCGCTTCAATTATCGCTTTGGTTTTATGAGNAATTCTGATATTTCATTTTTCTTTTTGAGTCAGCTTATACTGCCACCTGTGGTGCTAGCTTTGCCNTTTTTGGTTCTGTATAAATCGCTAGATCTATTGGACACCCGCATCGGGTTAATTCTACTATATACGCTGACAGTTTTACCCATAGTGATATGGATTATGCGAGACCAGTTCAGTTCAATACCTACTGAACTTGAAGAAGCGGCATTAGTTGACGGTTTGTCGATTTGGGGTGCTTTTACAACAATTATAATGCCAATAGCACTTCCGGGCATGGTTGCAGCATTTATATTATCATTAGTACTCACTTGGAATGAATATTTTTTTGCTGCATTATTAACATCGTCTCATGCAAAAACTTTGCCTGTTATGGTGGCTAGCCAGACTGGTTCACAGGGTATTTCATGGTGGTCTATGGCTGCATTATCCTTTGCAGCTATTCTTCCTTTGATTGTAATAGCCATCATACTTGAGCGGTATATTATTAAAGGTATGGCTGCAGGTGCTGTTAAGTAAATTCAAAATATTTATTTGTTATTAGGAACCAGCCACTGCGTGTGCGACAGCCTTGGAGTCTTCGTAAAGTTGCCTGAAAAGTTGATTTTTTTGTGTATGAAATGCTGAGTGCTGTGTTCTTATTGTAGATAGAGCAGGGTTCCATCTTGTTATATCGGTTTGCGAAACTGCACCCACTGCTATAGCAGCCAAAAACGCGTTCCCGTAGCTAGCTCCTGTACTTTTTTCAGATATCACTTGGTCAATCTTACTGAAATCAGAGGTTGCTTGCATCCAGATATTATTCTTAGTCCCGCCTCCAACAGCCATGACTTTTTTTGGNTTATGNCCAATGGCCTCATAGGTGTCAAATACATGTGCAGTACCCATTGCGATGCCTTCTAAGAAAGCTCTAAAAATATCTGCTCGATTATGAGTTAAATCTAAACCAAAAATTGTACCTCTCGCTTTTGGATCATGAATTGGAGTTCTCTCTCCTGAGAAGTACGGTAAGACAATCAGTCCCTTTGCACCAGGTGGCGCTTCTGCCGCTTCAGCTGCTAGTATTTCAAAAGCTTTGTCTTTCGGTATCTCTTTTGCAAAATTGTCTCTAAACCAGTGGGTTAGGGTCCCTGATGTTGCTAGGCCTGCCATNGAACCGTGCAAGCCTTTGAAAAGCCAAGGTGCGTACCATAAACGCTCATCTATTATTTTTTTATTGGTTACTTGGATCATAAAAATTGTGGATCCATACATCATCATCATATCACCGGCGCCACAAACGCCGACACTCACGGCTTCTGCTGCCGCATCAATTGTACCGACAGTCACTGGCGTTCCTGGTGCTAGACCGGTTTCATCAGCTGCTAACTGTGATACATAGCCAGCAATCTCAGTAGTCCACATAAGTTTTGGGAGTCTTTCAATCTCAATTATATTGCTAGTCAGTGCATCAGTCCATTTGAGGTTATTTATATCATACAACGGAGTAAAATTTGCTGCGGTGTAGTGGTCTATTACATTTTCGTTGGTCAGTTTTTGGACAAGATAGGACGTCGAGGACAAAATTTTGCCAACTTTTTGGTAAATCTTAGGACAATTTTTTTTAAGCCAGAGTATTTTGGGGCCAACGGATTGTGAGGTTAAAGCATTACCACAGCTCTGCAGGATATTTTCTTTTCCTATTTCTTCATTTAACTCGTTAATTTCCTTTTCGGCTCTTGTATCGACGCCATACAGAACAGCATTCATTAATGGTTCACCCTGCGGTGAAACAGGTAGCATGCACGGACCAATTGCAGAAGTTGCTATACAGGAAATATTTTTAGGATTTATTTGTGAAGATTTAAGTATTGTTTTTGTTATTGTAACAAAATCGTTCCACCAATCTTCCTCAGGTCTATGTTCTGCCCATCCAGGCTCTGGAATTAACATTTTGTGAGGATGAGTTGCGCTGGCGAGTACAAATCCGTCTTTATCAGTTAAAACGCCCTTTGACTCATATGTTCCTATATCAATCCCTAAAAAATATTGCATGGGTGGATATTAACTCCGTATCAATGAAAACTCGCTAGTTATATTGGACAAGGCAGTTTCTAATAAAACCTCTAATGAAACGAGATCATTTATATTACATATTTCTAAGCTTGAATGGCTATTACGCATAGGAAAGCCCATGTCTATTGATGCAACACCGTTTCCCAATTGCTGGATNTATGATANGTCTGTTAAAACTCCTACCTGAGCGCTACGCTGTAGCTTTATATTTTTTAGATCCGCACTTTGCTCCATCAGATCCACTAGACTTGGGTGAGGAATGACCCCATTCAGTGTTCCCCGTCCATGAAAAGAAAATAATGACATACCTGGGCCCTTTCCTAGTTCCATTTCGCCATAGTCGTGCGTTTCTGGAGTATCGGTCGCCAGCATCAAATCAATTTGAATAGCAATATCTGGTTTGACCTGATGAGCTGCGCTCATTGCGCCCCTGAGGTTAAATTCTTCCTGTACTGAAAATACAATGTGAACTGTTGGACCATTTTTTCTTTTCTTAAGATGCCGCGCTAACTCTAAAAGAACAGCGCAGCCGGCTCGGTCATCGATCGATGTCCCAGCGATGCAGTCATTTTTCATTTCAAGGGATTGCGGTTTATATACTACAGGCGAACCAATTTTTATACCATGCTGTTCCACTTCAAGTTTACTTCTTAAACCAGTATCAATACTAATCTCCGCTGCTTTTGGAACAAAATACTTTTCATTGGGCTCAGTAATGTGATGGCTTTTATTGTAGATTATACCCTCAATGTAAGGCTTGTGTTTGGAGTAAAGAATGACTGATTGTGATAAAAGGGCTCGTTCTGGCACTCCTCCCATGCGGACAACTTTTATAATACCATCATCATTAATTTTGCGTACAACAAACCCTAGTTGATCCATATGTGCAAATACCATTACGGATGGACCTGCGTCCCCTTTGAAGGTAGAAATAAGATTTCCTAGGCGATCGGACGCGCATTGTATGTCTTCAGCCTCAAGCTTTTTTCTTATTTCAGCACGAATAAGATCTTCATGGCCAGACAGTCCCGGTACCATCATCAACTCCATCAAATCTGATTTTATACGTGCTTTCATCTTATTTTTTTAACCAATTCCATGAATGATTTGGCACGATCGGGGTCAACAGGGTTCCAGGTATTACCATCAACTTTCAAAGCTGATCCGATAATACATCCATCTGCAATATTGAAAACTTTTTCTACTGTTTCGTGGGTCACGCCTGTGTTTGCCAATACGGGTGTCTCAGGTAGAACTTTTTTCACACTCTCTAGGTCTTCTAATTTTGCGGCCTCGCCCGTAATCGCACCTGATACCAAAACAGCGTCAGGTATAGATGAAAAGACTGCACTTCTTGCCCTATCTGGCAGAGGCCTGCGATCAAGACTATCTGCAAATTCAGCGGATACATTAAAAAGAGTCAGTACATCATCTATCCCAAGTCGTTTCTTATACCTAAGTGCTTGCCCTGCATTTGGAGCCCAAAACCCCATATCTGATGCATAGGTGCCGGTGAATATTTCACGGACAAAAGTTGCTCCAGTTGCGGCAGCAAGAGCAATTGTTGCCATCGGATCCCACAAAACATTAACGCCAAATGGTATTTTAATCTCTCTTTTGAGGGATCCAATTACATATGCCATTGTCGCCGTTGATGCGGCATCTACCGTAAATTCATACGGCCGATCATTTTCATTGCCAAACATTACCGCATCAACACCAGCATTTTGTAATGCAGTAAGGTCTTTATGTGCATTTTTTACAATGCCCTCTAACCCCTCATCTTCTTTATAAAGTGGTGTGCCAGGTAAAGCTCCAAGATGGACCATTGCAATCACAGGCTTTTTGTTTCTGAGGACGCTTTCAAAATTTTTCAATTCAAACCTCTGGTTTTTTATATTTNGAACAGCTTACCGTTAATTAAATTTCTACCCAAGGATATTTTATGGAATTGGTTAATAAAATAATTATTATTAAAAAAAATTTTTTTACATTAAGTTAACAAAGTTATGATTTAAGGTGGGAGAGTAAATGAAAATTGATGCTCATCAACATTTTTGGAATCCAGCCAGGGGAGATTATGGCTGGATGCCTGCGGATAATAAAATTCTCTATAGAAGTTATTTACAACATGATCTGGAGCCATATTTAAAAAAACTTGGCATTGATAAGACAATATTGGTTCAGGCAGCGCCTAGTATTGAAGAAACCGAGTATCTTTTAGGAATAGCAGACTCTTCGGCGGTCGTTGCGGGTGTTGTTGGATGGGTAAATTTTGAAAAAGCTACTGATTATTCTCAATTAGAGCGTTTGTCAAAGCATCCAAAATTTGTGGGTGTACGTCCAATGGTTCAGGATATACCTGATGAGAATTGGGTTCTANGGGATGATATTCAATGGGCGTTTGCTGCCATCAAAGAAATGGATCTAACGTTTGACGCTTTAGGGTTTCCTAAGCATCTTGAGAATTTTAGAAAATGTTTGCTTAAGCACAAAGATATGAGAACTGTTATTGATCATTTTATGAAGCCCAGAATAGAAAATCANTCACAAGATAATTTTAAGTTTTGGGCAGATGGTATTTCGGCATTAGCTGAAGATACATCTGCATATATAAAATTTTCAGGTTTAATTACTGAAGCATCTGAAGATTGGACCATCGATGATCTGCGGCCATATGTGGAGCATATTTTTATGAAATTTGGAGCAAATAGAATTTTGTGGGGCTCAGATTGGCCAGTATGTCGATTGCGTGCGGAGTACGATGCGTGGCATGGAACAGCCTCTGAGCTAACAGCTCATCTCTCAAGTGACAACAAAGCTAATGTATTTGGGAAAAATGCTATCAAGGCATACAAGTTATTGGTTTAAGGAAAACATATTTTCTATATCAGCTTGCAAAATTTTCTCACGCTGATCGATTGGTGTTTTTACGTGCAGTGCTGATGACGCTTGTGCGTATTGTGCAGCAATATTGATTGGCTCACCTTTGCAAATAAATGCTGCAAGTGTTCCTACAAAGCTATCGCCTGCCCCATGTGTTGATAGCACATCCACTTTTATTCCAGGTTCAGAAAAAATCTCTCCATTTTTAGATATGCCCGTATAGCCTTCAGCGCCCAAAGTTATAATTACCTCTTTAGGACCTAAATTTTGTAACTTCCGAAGAGCATCCAAGNTGTTAAATACACTGGGTTCCTCGTTTAGAAGCATTTTTGCTTCCAATTGATTGACGATTAATAAGTCTATTCGTTCAAAAAAATCTTTGTTAGGGGTTAACGCTGGAGCGGCATTAAGTATAACGAATGTAGATTTTGGAACTTTTTTTATAATTTCAAAATTTGCATCAGTGTTAATTTCATTTTGCAAAACAAGGACGGTTAAATCATCTGGAACAGCGATCTCAGATAACTCAATTGTTTGATTTACGCCGGATACTACCACTGCAGAGTAGATACCATCAGAACCAATCAATGCAACGCTCATGCCGGTAGCTTCATCCACAATTTTNAGTCCGTCTAAATTTATATTCTGGTTTGAGAGAGTATCGTAGATTTGTTTACCAAAATTATCAGTTCCAATCCGTCCTGCCATGAAAACCTGAACATCTATTTTGGCAGCAGCTAGTGCCTGATTGCCACCTTTGCCTCCAAATCTATATGAAACTTTATCACCAAGTAACGTTTCATCCGGTTTTGGAAGCCTTGATGAGTGTACAATCACATCCAGGTGCAAAGATCCTACAACAAGTATTTTGCCAGCCATCTAATTCTTATTTCCGTATAGTTCTTGTGCTATTAATCTTTGAGATATTGTGGCGTCTTGTCTTTCTATTGCGCGGTTTAGTTCAGTGTTTTGGTATAAATCGTCTGCTATTTTTTTTAATCGATTTACAATTAAAATATTCGTATTTGATTCTTCTATTGGATTTAAGCCGGAATGATCTGGAAATGTATCAAAGTAAATAACACCCTCGTAATTTAGTTTTTTCAATTGAATAAAAAGTTCAACCGTGGCGACTGGATTAATCGTTCCGGCCATCAAACCATCATCTCGCTTTCCATATCCATCATTCAAATGAATTCCAAATATTTTTGAATAACGATTTGCCAAAAATGCTGAGAAAGCAGGCATTTCACCTGCGTATAATATATGGGCAAAGTCTATAGTTACGCCGATATTATCTGCTCCTATCTCTCTGATTGCGAGTAAAGTTGTAGCCATATTATGAAGAAGAGCATTAGCCCTAGGTTCATTTGGTTTATATTCTATAGCAACTTTGCAATTCGGATCATGAGCAGTGACTTGATCAAGTGCATCCACTGTATTTTCCCACATCGAGGAGTAGTCAGCTTGCATTGGGTAGTCAAACCCGTCCTGACCCATCCACAAAGTCATTACATCGCCACTCATGCGTTGTAGAGTATCAATTCCTCTTTTGGTTAAGTCTATAGCTTTTTGTCTTATTAATTTGTCGGGATTTGTAAACGCTCCAAGGGCAAAAGCAGGCTCAGAGTAATAGCGCATTGCCAAACCATTTAATTTTAGCCCGTTATCATTAAGTGCTTTTATAATGTCTTTTTCTTCGGTTGACGAAATATGGTCTGGAAAATTTAAGTCTGCTGCATCCATCCCGTCAACGAGCCCGGCGGCTTCAATCATCCCTAGTATGCCTCGATTGTTTGCCAATGACTTAAAGGCGTTTAGTCTTGCAGCGTATTTGGGGGATGTTTTTGGATGGTTCACTAAAATGCCTCAGCTATTTTCAAAAAGATGTGGATGTTTTTTTTCAAGGGGTGTGAGCAACAAGATAAGTTGGTTTAAATGGGTTCGCATCTTTTCCCTAGCAAGTGCAACATCGTTTTTTTCTAAGGCCTTAATTACAGCTCTATGTTCTTGAAATGCTTTTTTTAATCTACCGTCGACTGGTAACAATAGCTGACGCGCTCTATCGACTTGAACCCACCCAGTCTTTGTCACTTTTGCTAGATTTTTATACCCCGTAAAATCCATAATCATACCATGCATTTCGGCATCCAATTGATAAAAACCCTGATAATCATCGGTTTCAGCCAAGACTTTCTGCAATTTTAGGTTTCGATTTAGATCTATAAGTTGCTGCTCTGATATGTTGGAGGCAAGTATTTCAATACATGCTAATTCTATAGCTTCTCTCAAAAAGGCCCCTTCTTTTATATCTTGCAGTGAAAATCTTGAAACAAATGTTCCCGACTGGGGAACAACCTCAACCAAACCTTCGTTTCTAAGCTTTGCCAAAGCCTCTGAGACAGGGGAACGCGATACCCCTAAAGCATTGCAAATATCATGTTTGCGAATTATTTCGCCAGGCAAAAAATTGAGCTCCATTATTGCTTCGCGAATGGCTAGAAAGGTTCTGTCTGTAAGTGATCCTTGGAAATTATCNAAGGTACGTATTTTTAGTTTCAGTGTCATTAACTTTAATACTTAGCTATTGCATTCATCTAAGGATAGTAGATAATACTAACATGTTAGTATAACTACTATCTNACTGGCAACAGCTACTGTAGTTACAGCCGAAAGTATCCAAAGTGCATAAACCGCATTCAACAATTGTTTTAGGTGATAAAGACAACGTCGCAATCGCATTAACAGCGATCTTAAAGGATGATTTGATAGACGAGTTAGGTCTAACCGCCAAGACAGATATTCCAAAAGGACATAAAGTTGCAAAACGAGCAATAGCTCGTGGAGATGCTGTTTTTAAATATGGCCAAATAATAGGCAGGTCAACAACAGCTATTTTAGCTGGAGAGCATGTGCATACACACAATATCGAATTTACTGATCATAAATCAGGATATGAATTTGCTACTGAGACTCAAAANAAATTGAATGTTGAGGTTAATGCCGAGTTTTTAGGCTATCACCGAGACGATGGCAAAGTAGGCACACGCAACTATATCGGGATTCTGACTTCTGTTAATTGTTCGGGAAGTGTAGCTAAATTTGTTGCAGAGGAAGCTGAAAAAAGTGGGTTACTAAAGCGCTATAAAAATATAGATGGGATTGTTCCAATTGTTCATGGTAGCGGGTGTGGGATGGCTAATTCTGGCGAAGGTTATGAATTATTATTTCGAACACTTTCAGGGTACGCAAGAAACCCCAACTTTGCAGCCATTTTACTCATTGGGCTGGGTTGTGAGGTTATGCAGATTGCCGATCTAGTTGGTAAAAGCAGGTTACAGAGCGAGGACAGTTTCCGCTACATGACAATTCAGAATGAGGGTGGAACTTCTAGGACAATTGAGCGGGGCATAAGCATTTTAACAGAATTATTAGAATGTGCGGACCAGTCCACCAGACAACCGACATCAGTTTCGAAACTCACAGTTGGCTTGCAATGTGGAGGATCTGACGGTTATTCGGGAATAACTGCCAATCCTGCATTAGGNGTAGCCTCTGATATTCTTGTTCAAAATGGCGGTATTTCTATATTGTCTGAAACTCCTGAAATTTATGGTGCTGAGCATCTTTTAACTCGTAGAGCATTAACGGAAGAAATTGGGAAAAAATTATTAGATAGGATTAGCTGGTGGGAAGACTACACAGCCAGAAACGGTGGTGAAATGAATAATAATCCATCTCCAGGCAACAAGCGGGGTGGTTTGACCACTATCCTTGAAAAGTCGCTTGGTGCGGTGGCCAAAGGCGGTGTTGCACCATTGGCGGGTGTTTTTGAATATGGAGAAAAAATAACTACGCAGGGGTTTGTGTATATGGATAGCCCTGGATATGATCCATGTTCAGTAACAGGGCAAATAGCGTCGGGGGCAAATATAATTGTCTTCACAACGGGACGAGGATCAGTTTCAGGTTACAAGCCGTCACCTTGCATAAAGCTATCAACCAATACAAGTATGTATCGTCGAATGTCCGGTGATATAGATTTAGATTGTGGAGACATAATCGAAGGTGGAGTTACCCTTGAAGAAAAAGGCAAACAAATATTTGATCAAATAGTTAGGGTTGCGTCCGGTCATAGAACTAAAAGTGAAAAGCTTGGGTTTGGTGGTTCGGAATTCGTACCGTGGCAAATTGGTGCGGTTATGTAATGTTTTATAATTCNGGAGCAATTTATGAGGCTTAAGGGAAAGACAGCTGTGATAACTGCGGCTGGAGCTGGTATCGGAAGGGCGACTGCAGTTGCTTTTGCAGAACAAGGGGCTCGCGTCATCGCAACTGATATAAATACTAATTCATTTGCAGAATTACAGAAGCTAGGAATAGAAACGTCACAGTTAGATGTTTTAGATAGCAGCACTTTAAACAGCTTTGCCGAAAGATATGCTAGCGTTGATATTTTGTTTAACTGTGCCGGCTATGTTCATCACGGGTCTATACTAGATTGTGATGAGGCGGCCTATGATTTTTCGATGAACTTAAATGTTAAAGGAAACTATCAAGTTACAAAGGCATTTTTACCAAATATGCTGAAACGTGAAAACACCAGCATAATATTTGTCGCCTCAGCCGTTTCTTCACTGATNGCAGCACCAAATCGTTTTATTTATGGCGCATCAAAAGCAGCAGTGATTGGAATGATGAAATCAATTGCGGCTGATTTTATAACTCAGGGCTTAAGGGCTAATGCGATATGTCCAGGTACAGTAGAATCTCCAAGCTGGCATGAAAGGGTAAGATCTCAAGCAACTAATGAAAAAGAGATAGAAAATGTGAGAAAAGCTTTTGTTGATCGGCAGCCTATGGGTAGAATAGGTCAGCCGAATGAAATTGCAGAGTTGGCAATTTATCTTGCATCGAATGAGAGTTCTTTTGTGACCGGGCAAGCGATTTCGATTGATGGCGGATGGACAAATACTTAACATTTTGGAAATTTTAACGGATTAATGATACAAAATATTCCCAAAAGAAATATCGGTCAGACAAATGTTCAAATAAGTGAATTGGGTCTTGGCTGTGCTCCATTAGGTGGGAATTTGGTCGATCTCAGCCGGGAAGAAGCCGCCGCCCTCATTCATGCCGCTATGGAAAATGGTATAGAATATTTTGATACTGCTCCTTGGTATGGTTTTGGTAGATCAGAACGTGTTGTTGGTGACTGTATTAGNGGCTTTAATTATATTTTATCTGACAAGGTTGGAAGATTACTTGCGCCTGGAGCTGTGAGTGACCCGTCAAATTATGGGATGGTCGACCCTCTTCCGTTCAATGTAAAGTATGATTATAGTTATGATGGAATTATCAGAGCTTACGAGGATAATCTTCAAAGGCTAGGCCTCGATAGAATTGATGTCCTGCTAGTCCATGATATCGGTGTTTTTCAACATGGCGAACAAAATGAAAGTTATTTTCGTGATTTGGCTCAATCAGGATATAGGGCTTTAATTGAATTGAAAGATGCCGGTCTTGTTTCGGCTATTGGTTTAGGAGTCAATGAAAATCAGATTTGTTTGGATGTAATGAACATCGGTCATTGGGATGTATTTCTATTAGCAGGTAGATATACCTTATTGGAACAAACCGCTTTGGTTGAACTATTTCCGAAGTGTGCTCAGCAAGGAACGAGTATAATTTGTGGTGGCCCGTTCAATTCTGGGGTTTTAGTTGGCAGGGAAACCTGGAACTACTCAAAGGCGCCAAAAAAAGTAATTGAAAAAGCAGCAATATTGAATGAAATTGCCCAAGCACATTCAATTCCACTCGGTGCCGCTGCAATCCAATTTCCTCTGGCGAATAACATAATTTCTTCAGTAATACCGGGTCCAAGAACGAAAAGTGAGTTACTACAAATCTTGGACTGGTATCAGACAAAAATTCCTAACGAGTTCTGGTCTTCTGTGAGGGAAAGTGGTTTAATCGACGAACAAGCCCCAGTTCCCAATCTGATCTAATATTTGTATTATTCGAATTTAACTTTTTGAGTTTGCTGGCCAAGCCCATCAACGTGAAGAGTCATTATGTCTCCATCTTTAAGAAAAATAGGATTTGGTTTCATTCCCATACCAACACCGGGCGGTGTTCCAGTTGAGATAATATCACCTGGGTATAGTGTAAAAAGCTGAGATAGGTGGGAAACAATTTGTTTTACGTTGAAAATCATTGTTTTCGTATTACCAGTTTGCATGCGTTGCCCGTTAACATCTAGCCACATATCTAGATTTTGAGGGTCGCCAATTTCGTCTTTCGTTACCATCCATGGACCAATAGGGCCAAACGTATCGCATGATTTTCCTTTGGTCCATTGACCTGAAAGTTTGCTTTGAAATTTGCGCTCTGTAACGTCATTAACCAAACAGTATCCTGCAACATAATCTAACGCATTATTCTCATCTACGTATTTAGCGGCTCTTCCAATTACCACACCCAATTCAACTTCCCAATCAGTATATTTTGAACCTCTAGGTGGTATGATGTCGTCGTTTGGGCCATTAATTGCGGAATTGGCTTTCATAAACAAGATAGGGTGTTCTGGTATATCGGCACCTGTCTCTTCTGCGTGATCAGCGTAGTTCAAGCCAATACACATAAGCTTACCTACTTGGCCAACGCAAGGTCCCAGTCTCGTATCAGCGCTAACGAGAGGTAANGTTGCAGGATCAANAGCTTTCAGATCCGCAAGCTTGTCTTCATCCAATACTGCACCTGTGATATCATCAACTACTGCAGACAGATCTCTGATATCACCNTCACTATCCATCAGTCCGGGTTTTTCAAAGCCTNTATCACCGTATCTTAAAAGTTTCATCTCATCCTCAAAAGTTAAGCAGACACTTAANCATAGCCTTATACATTAAACATTAAATACTAAAGGATATATTTTTGATTTTTGTAATGAATTTATGGCTGGAAAGTTCATTAGCCAGGTTTATATTCGCGAGCTGCCTCTACATCATGAGTAGTATAAGGGAGTTGATTAATTTCCTCCCACGCNTCATTNGGGATAATAAATTTTGATAACTCAATCGTNTCGCTAACCCTTTTGGGTTTTGTTACGCCNACAAGAGTAGAGCTAATCCTNTTATCATTCANTGAAAATTGTAGTGCNGCGGCGGGTAATGGNANATTGTATTTGNNNCAAATTTTTTCNANTNCTTTTACNGGCTCGAGTTCNTGATCAGTNGCTTCTGAATATGCGATTAGCCGGCTTCTTTCAGTTCCTTTTGCTAAAACACCACTCGCGTAGGGTGCTGCATTGATGATGCTGATGTTATTTGTATAAGCATAATTGTACAGTTCATCTGCATTTCTATTGAGAATGGTGAACCGGTTATGATTAATAATAGCATCGAAGGGCCAATCTTTAATTATTTCAAGCATTAAATCTGTCTTGCCCATTGCTAACCCAACCGTTTCGGCTAGGCCTTCTTCTTTCATCTTGAATAGTTCGGCCAAAGAGCCATGTTGGCTGGTGATTTCCGTAATGTCTCTACAATGTTCTGGATCGTGNAGNTGTAGCAATCCAATACTATCTACNTTCAATGCATCCAGGCTTTCNTCAATGGACTTGCGTGCTCTTGTTGCATCAAACTTTTGTGTTTTCATGTCACGGTCTAATTTTGTAGAGATGACAAAGTCATCTGGCAAACCGCCCCGTTCTTGGATTACCTGGCCTATTCTTTTTTCGGCATTCCCGAAACCATAATTACGAGAGGTGTCAATCAGGTTGCACTCACTGTCAAAAATAGCATTTATAGTTTCTCTCGCTCGCCCCTCATCCACGCTATAACCATATGTGTCTGGCATGTCCCCCAAAGCTGAAGTCCCAAAGGAGAGCTTAGAAATTCGAATATTCGAATTTTTTATCCTACTTTTTTCCATTTAATTTCCTTTGGTTATNAGACAATTATTAAAAATTGAGTTTGACTAGTTTTAAATTAACCCTCTAAATTTTCATAGCATTCTGGTAAAAAACGGGGCGTGCATAAGCAGTAGAACTCAAGGTCTTCGTGACCAACATTTGAAATCCTTTGAGAGGCGCCGGCTGGAATAATAATAGCATCACTTTGCTTTAACTCTGACTTTGCGCCGTCTATTTCCAANACNCCACAACCTTTTTTAATAATATATGTTTCCTCAGTAGCATTAAGTCGATGCAATTGTGTTGTCACNCCTGGCGGAACGCGAGCCACTGCAAGTGAACTTTTGGGATGCGCTGGGTCGTTTAGAATTTCGAGGATAAAACAACGTTCTGATGTCCAGAACTCTGAAATGTTCTTGCTATCAATTATTTCTGGCATAACGAACTCCAGTTATCGGTTATTAATCACCAGCCTGAGACACTACTAATACCCCCATCTACTGTAATGCATGCACCTGTAATAAAACTTGATGCTTCACTTACAAGGAATAAGGTGGAATTGGCGATGTCGTCTCCTCTACACAATCTGCCAAGTGGCACTTTATCTAGCCAACTTTTTACCCCCTCAGGCCAATCTTGTTCAAGTCCAGGGCGNTCNGTTANACCGGGACATATGCTGTTAACTCTTATATTTTTTTTACCTAATTCTAGCGCAGAAGACATTGTTAAATTGAGTAAGCCGGCTTTTGTGGACGCATAATGGCTATGGTTTATTGCTGGGCGAATGGCTTCTATTGAGCTAATATTAACAACTGACCCATTGTCAATTTTTTGCTTAGAAAACGCCTGTATTAGAAGTAATGGAGTTGCCAAATTTATTGTCAGCATTTCAGAAACTTCTTTTTCAGTGATATTTTCTAAAGACGCGGTTGGTTGGATNGCTGCATTGTTTACAAGTATATCCACCTTAGGAACTTTTCCCAAAGCATGTCGCATTATTTCATTGCAAATTTCAGGTTTTCTTAAATCCCCCGTAACATACTTTGGGATTCTTTTGTTGAATTTTGTTAATTCATCAATCAAAGCATGCAGTTCTGGACGATCATCTCTGCAATGTAAAATGACTTCAGCACCTGCTTGTGTCAGGCGTTGTGCAATACTTCGCCCAATGCCTTGAGTTGCTCCGGTAATCAGCGCGTGACGTCCCTGTAAGTTTAATAAATTTTCGAATGTTGAAATGTTCATGATCTTGTGGTCTATTTTACCAGTTTTCTAGTAGATCAGGAAGAATTTTAATTATTTTCTGACCTGCAGTAGTCGCGTTCAAAAGCACATCCTCGATTGTATCGGGTTTCTGGTCAGGTCCTCCATCTGCCTTATTCGTGATAGCTGAAAGCCCAATAATCTGAAAACCAGCTTGTTTGGCTGCAATGACCTCCATTACAGTAGACATGCCGACGGCATCACCACCACACTGTGCAAGAAATCTTCTTTCGGCAGAAGTTTCTAATGATGGGCCCGTTATCCCAATGTAAATACCCTTAGCAACAGTTATATCATATTTTTCAAAGAGCTGGTTGACGATATTTTGCAGATTTTTATCATATGGATCGGACATGTCAGGAAATCGCAAACCCAATCGATCATCGTGNGGACCAACCAATGGATTTAAGCCGGTCATATTGATATGATCTTGAATTATCATAACGTCACCTGGTTTAAATGCCATGTTTAGGCCTCCTGCGGCATTTGTAACTAGAAAGCGGGTCGCGCCAAGTTTTCTTATAACTCGAATGGGCATGGCTATTTGAGAAGGGGTCCAACCCTCATAAAGGTGAAATCGTCCTTGCATAATTGCAACGCGCTTACTGCCTATCTTTCCTATAATTAAATTACCTTCATGCGTCGGAGCCGTCGATACTGGGAAACCAGGTATTTCCTNATATGAAAAACGGAACTCTACTTCGACTNTATTTGCGATAGATCCTAGGCCAGTTCCAAGCATTAACAAGCATTCTATCGGGCCACCGATTTTTGACAGTATTTGATTGGAGGCACGTTCAATGGTTGCAATCATTTCCTCAAGATTATCTAGCATTCCCTTACACCAAACTAGCAGCAATTTTTGGAGATAGTGCACGCACCTCTTCAACAACGTTGTTTATATCAAGGGTACAAATGACGCCACCCTTTACTACTTGTTTTCCTCCAATAAACACATCGCTAATATCTGACTTACAGGCAGAATAAACTAGGTGGGTAATAGGATCAAAAACTGGAACGGCGTGAATTTTATCCATGTCAATGAATATAAAATCGGCTATTTTACCAACTTCTAAGCTACCTAGCTTGTCTTCTTTACCTAATGCTTTTGCCCCATTAAGGGTCGCCATATGCAGTACCGTTTTNGCGTTCATAACTTTTGGGTCTAATGTGTTTCCCTTTGGCAGACTTGCGGCTAAACGCATTGTAAGCCACATATCAAGGTCATTACCGCTAATCGCTCCATCGGTTCCAAGTGTTAGAGTGACCCCCGCTTCAAACATCTTATCAATAGGTGCAATGCCTGAACCTAACTTTAAATTCGACATCGGATTATGTACGACAATACTCTCATTATCAGCAATTAATTGGATCTCAGTATCATCTAAATGCACGCAATGAGCGAGAATAGCTTGCTGATCTAGTAACCCATGAGAGTGCAGATGCCTTATAACCGACTCCCCGTATCTCTCGTTGATATCAGACTGTTCTGTGAGGGTTTCGGCCGCATGTATATGATATAAACCATTGTATTTTGCGGCAATTTTTTTTGCTTCTTTAAGGTGTTCTGGCGACACTGTATATGACCCGTGTGGCATCACTGCCGGGAAAACGGCTTCATTGCTATTATAATCTTCAAAGAATTTTTCAGCCTCCTGTAAAAAATCCTCGTGAGATCTGTTACCAATACCTGGATAATCGAAGAAGATACCTCCAGTAGAAATTCGCATTCCTAAGTCATTTGCAGCTTTTACTGCTTCGGTTGGGTACCAGAACATGTCCATTATACTCGTGACGCCAGCNAACAAATTCTCTGCAAATCCAAGCACAGAGCCGGTGTAAGTAGTTTCTGGTGTTAGAATAGCTTTCTCGGCAACCCATACTTTTTGAAGCCATGCTTCTAAAGATAGTTCTTCCACTAATCCCCGAAATAAACTATCTGCAGCATGGCAATGCATATTAATCAATCCAGGCATAACTATTTTATTTTGCGCATTTATCTTTTGTGATGCTGATAATTCTTTGAAAGATTTTGCAACATTGCTTTCTATAGCTTGTATTTTGCCATCAGTAATTGCCATTGAGGCGTTCTCAAAAACGTTATGATTTTTGTCGCAAGTAACTAAATTTGCATTTTCAATTATCAGATCGTACATTTCTAATTCCTTGAGTATTGCTTTCAAATTTTAGTTTTCTGTGACACACAAAAATTAGGGTATGAAGTAAGGCGAAATAGGGCATCATTTCCTTACGATTTTTCATGATTTGGTTGAGATTTAAGTGAAAGGAATTTCGATCTAAAAGTCAAATTTTTTGCTGAAGAAATTAGTTATTTTTGCTGGTTGGCTTTAATATAATAGCAGTTTCAAGATGAAGCATAAATTAGTTGAAACTCAGGAAGAAGAAATACATGTTTAAATAGTGAACGATATTTAAATTTGCTGATTAAATTCTATTGGAAATACAATTGGGCTGAATAGAAANTTATNTAAANAGAGGTTTTTTTGGAAGTAAAGTTAACAGATTGTTATACACTGAGCGAAGGCAAGGCCCTTATGTCTGGCACTGAAGCCTTAGTGCGATTACTTCTTGAGCAATCTAGAATTGATCGTATGAATGGCCTTAGAACTAAGGGGTTGGTAAGTGGTTACCCTGGTTCTCCACTAGGTGGTCTGGACATTGCGCTTGGGAAAGCAAAGTCTTTTTTGGATGAAGAAGGAATTTATTTCCAACCTGCAGTTAATGAAGAACTTGCTGCTACTGCTTTATGGGGAAGTCAGCATATAAATTTATATGATAATCCCAGTGTTCAAGGTGTTTTTTCAATGTGGTATGGTAAAGGGCCAGGCTTGGACAGGGCAATGGATGCGCTTCGCCATGCTAACCAAGGGGGTGTCGCGCCACATGGTGGAATGGTAATAGCTGTAGGGGATGACCCGACAGGCAAATCGTCTACATTAGCGTACCAATCTGATCAGAATTTTCATTCACTTGGAATTCCATATTTTTTCCCCAAAAATGTTTCTGAGATTATTCCTATGGGGTTAGAGGCGTTTGCACTTTCACGATACTCCGGATGTTGTGTTGGTTTGAAAATTGTGGTGGATACTGCAGACAGTAATGCGGTCGTAGATATGTCTAGGTTACGTCCAAATTTTCCAAAAATGAAGCCNAACAAGCTCGTCCATGTAACCAAGCATGACCCAGCTGGTGCGCGGGAAAGTAAGCTTCATGAAATAAGACTGCCTGAAGTCCAGAAGTGGTGTGCAAAAAGTGAAAATGCTGTGCAAATCTACCTACCCGTGAAAAAAGGCAAAACAAGGCTTGGTATAATTGGCGTTGGAAAAATTGCTAACGAAATTAATGAGGCCTTAATNACTCTTTTACCTGACGGAGGTAAAAGCAATACAGTGGCATTTACTGCTTTAAATATGCCATGGCCGTTACCAGAGCAAAGTTTATCTGATATGCTGTCTATTGCTGAAGAAGTGTTAGTAATTGAGGAAAAACGCTCTTTTGTTGAAGACCANATTGCTAAAATTTGTGTAAAAAAAGATCGTAATATGCTCCTTTCNGGGAAAACTAACCCAGATGGAGAAAATTTATTACCNTCGTATGGCGAACTATCACTTGAGAACATTATAAATGTAATTGCAGAAAGAGCATCCCATCACTCTATCGAGCTAAATCCTCTTAAAGATTTTTCATTAGTNAATAAATTAGATGAGATACCAGTTCGGCAACCCTATTATTGTGCTGGTTGCCCACATAATAGCAGTACCAAAGCATCTGATGGTGAAATTGTTGGGATGGGAATTGGGTGCCACTCAATATCTGGTTTCATTAACCCTGATACTATAACCAATTTTACGCAGATGGGTGGTGAGGGAGCATTTTGGATCGGTCGCGCACCATTCTCGGAGCGCTCGCATTCTTTTCAGAACATGGGTGATGGCACTTATGCTCACTCTGGATATTTAGGTGTCCGTGCGGCAGTTGCGGCTGGAGTAAATATAACATTNAAAATGTTAGTTAATGACGCCGTCGCTATGACTGGTGGGCAAAGTGCACAAGGTGGATCAAGCCCGTTTTCAATGACCGAACAGTTATTAGCGGAAGGTGTTAAAAAAGTTGTGATTGTCTCCGATCAGCCAGATCAAATTCGTAAANGCGCGCGTTGGCCTGCCACCGTAGATTTCTTTCATAGGGACAAAATACTCAAAGTTCAGGATGAATTGTCTCAAANAAAAGGTGTCAGTGCACTGTTACATGTACAAACCTGCGCTACTGAACTTCGACGTCGTCGAAAGCGCAAAACTATTCCTCAGCGGGCTGAGCGTGTGTATATTAATGCAGCCGTTTGTGAGGGTTGTGGTGATTGTGCAAAAAGTTCAAATTGCGTTGCTCTTAAACCTAAATTTGATGGNGAGGCATATAAACGGGTAATTGATCATTCAGTTTGTAATGATGATTATTCNTGTCTAGACGGTTTNTGTCCGAGTTTNGTTGCAGTAGTTCCAAGNNTAGGAGATGCTAGAAAAAAAATNAAATNNCCAGAAAACGGTAANCTTCCAGATCCGGTTATTTTAGATAAAGAAATNACAAATATATATCTAGCGGGGATTGGTGGTACAGGCATTTCCACATTGTCTGCAGTTTTAGTAATGGCTGCGCGTCTTGATGATATTTACGCTCAAGCTGTGAGCCAAACTGGACTGTCTCAAAAAAACGGTGCTGTTACTAGTCAAATCAGAATCACAAAATCTGCAGATCTTAGTTTACGGATGTCCCGAATTCCGGATGGTGAGGCTGACTTGCTTCTAGCTTGTGACGCAGTTGTGGGAGTGGCTGATAATTCTTTAAAGACTTTGAGTAAGAATAAATCTCAAGCAATAATTAATGTTGATGTTGATCCCGTAGGTGTCGTTGGATTTGGCAATGGTACAACTGTCTCAGAAAAAGCCATTTTTTCAAGGTTGGAAAAGTTTTTGGATAGCAAAAAATTCTCAACGTACAATATACAGCAAATTTGTGAGAGTTTGATGGGAAATAAGGTTACTGCAAATGTTATGATGCTTGGCATTGCTTTGCAAAAGGGAATGATACCTATTTCGGTGGGATCAGTAGAAAAGGCTTTAACCTTAAATGGTGCATCGGTCCAAGATAACTTAATAGCCCTAAAATGGGGAAGATGGCTTGCGTATGATAAACAGTATGTTCTTGAAGCCTCTGGGTATAATAAAGTTAGCTCAATAAATAACGGACTAGAAAATGCAGGAATAGACGAGTTATTGAATGCTTTTTCAGAAAAGTTAATTTTATATCAAGACGCAAATTATGCAAAAAGTTATCGCAAGATTATGGATGCGATTAGTGCCCAGTTTGGTGATACAATCATCTCTCAAAAAAGTGCGAAAGCGTTATTTAGGGCAATGGCAATTAAAGATGAATANGAAGTTGCNCGCCTAATGCTTTCTCCAACTTTTGAGCAAACATTAAAATCAAAATTTGGCAACTCTCGNCCCTCGAGTTATTACTTAGCGCCNCCTTTTTTAAGTTTTTTGAAAGACGCTAATGGTTTTCCGAGAAAAGTTCGCTTTGGGTCATGGGTGCGTACCATATTTTGGGTGCTGACTAAATTGAAGAGNTTGCGTGGAACTGCTTTTGATCCCTTTGCGCACAGTCGTGAGAGAAAATTAGAAGTCAGCTTCAGAGCTGCTTTAATTACAAAACTCTCAAATCCAAAAAAACTGATGGAGATGCCAGAAAAATTGGAAGCCCAATTAGACGCTGCACTCAAAGTAAAAGGATACGGTCACGTTAAGAAAAAAAGTCTCGAAGCCGCAATTTTAGCACTCAATTAAATTTTCTCAGATCCATTCATTCTGCGGCCTCGGCATAATTNGACANNGGTGGGCAGATACAAACGAGGTTTCGATCGCCGTGGGCATTGTCAACTCGGTTTACTGGTGGCCAGTACTTATCTACGCGAAATGCGCCAGGTGGAAAGCACCCTTGATCTCTGGAATAGGGGCGGTTCCAATCCCCAACTAAATCCTCCACAGTGTGCGGTGCGTTCTTTAAGGGATTGTTATCGCGGTCTATTTTATTTTCCTCTATTTGCCTTATTTCCTCTCGTATCGCTAACATTGCATCGCAAAACCGGTCCAACTCAGCTTTTGTTTCTGACTCTGTAGGTTCAACCATCAGAGTGCCAGCTACAGGCCAACTCATGGTTGGAGCGTGAAAGCCACAATCAATTAATCGTTTTGCAATATCTTCCACCGAAATATCTGCAGTATCTGAAAATGGACGTACATCTAAAATACATTCATGCGCAACTCTATCAAACTCACCCTTATACAAAACATCAAAGTTACCTTGTAAGCGTTTTGCAATATAGTT
>FUFK010065448.1_pt1 | contig 33308 bp, 30 predicted proteins | sample 1021851 | NCBI WGS metagenome assembly FUFK01 (sample SAMEA51879418, study PRJEB19060) | metagenome | reverse complement strand
TCCGCCGCCGGCCAGGCCGGCGTTTCAGCGGCCCGCCAGCGCCAGTTCAACCAGGGGGTGCGGGCCAGGTTCACCGCCTGTTCGCGCACCAGACCCGAGGCGCTGGCCCGCGCACTGGCCCGCCAGCAACCGGCGTCGGTCAGTTGGTAGCGGGTCTCGCCCTCGAAGACCACGTGCCGCCAGCCCGGCGGCGGCTCCGCATTGGCCGTGGCGCGGATACACAAGGTCAATAACAGGAGCGCGCTACAGGCTGTATACTGATTGAAATAGGCTTTGAACATAGGCGAGCGGCATGCAGTTTGATTATGTAATCGTGGGCGCCGGCTCCGCCGGTTGCGTCCTGGCCAACCGGCTGTCCGAGAACCCCAACACCCGTGTTTGTCTGCTGGAAGCGGGCCCCGCGGACAACAGCCTGTTCATTCGCATCCCCGCCGGGATTATCTGGCTGATGCGCTCCAACGCCCGCAACTGGCGCTATTACACGGTACCGCAGAAAGCCCTCAATAACCGTGAAATTTATATTCCCCGCGGCAAGACCCTGGGCGGCTCCTCGGCGGTGAACGCCATGTGTTACACCCGTGGCCACCCCTGGGATTACGACCACTGGGAATCGCTCGGCAACCCCGGCTGGGGCTATAAGGACGTGCTGCCGCTGTTCAAGCGTTGTGAACACTACGAGCCCGGCGGCGAGGGCCCGTTCCACGGCGTCAACGGCAACCTGAACATCTCCGAACTGAAATTCCGCCACCCGGTCAGCGAGGCGTTCGTGACCGCCGGGGTCCAGGCCGGCCACCCGGCCACCGACGATTTCAACAACGACACCCAGGAAGGGATGTCGATGTACAAGGTGAACCAGAAGGACGGCGAGCGCTGGGGCGTGGCCCGCGGCTATCTGCACCCGGCCATGGAACGGGACAACCTGACGGTGATGACCGGCGCCCTGGTGCACCGGGTGCGCTTCGACGGCAAGCGCGCCACCGGCGTGGAGGTGGAGCACAAGGGCGGCATGCACACCATCGAGGCCGGTGAAGTGATTCTCTCCGGCGGCGCCATCAACTCGCCGCAGCTGTTGCAGCTGTCCGGGGTCGGCGATCCACAGGAACTGAAACGCCACGGTATTGATCCGGTGCACGACCTGCCCGGCGTCGGCGGCAATCTGCAGGACCACCCGGACGTGCTGGTGATCCACCGCAACCGTCGCCGCGACACCTTCACCATGGGCTCCTGGGAACTGCCGTTCACCGGCGCCAAGGCGGTGTGGGATTTCTTCACCAAACGCAGCGGCCAGCTGACCTCCAACGTGGCGGAAGCCGGCGGCTTCATTAAATCGCGGCCGGAGGAGGAGCGCCCGGACCTGCAACTGCACCTGACCGCCGCCAAACTGGACAACCACGGCCTGAACTGGATGTTCAGCATGGGCCACGGTTATTCCGGCCATGTCTGCATTCTGCGCCCGAAGAGCCGCGGTACCATCCGTCTGCGTGATGCGGACCCGCGCAGCCCGGCGCTGATCGACCCGCGCTTCCTGGAGCATCCGGACGATATGGAAGGCATGGTGCGCGGCGTCAAGGCGATGCGCGAGATCATGGCCCAGGACGCGCTGGCGCCCTGGCGGGGCGAGGAAATCGCCCCCGGCCCCGATGTGCAGAGCGACGAGCAGATTCGCGACTTCCTGCGCCGCAAGTGCGACAACATTTACCACCCGGTGGGCACCTGCAAGATGGGCGTCGACGACCAGGCGGTGGTGGACCCGGATCTGAAAGTGCACGGCCTGGAGGGGCTGCGCGTGGTGGATGCGTCGATCATGCCGACGCTGCCGGGCGGCAACACCAACGCGCCCACGGTGATGATCGCGGAGAAAGCCGCCGACAAGATTCTCGGCGTCTGATTTCATCGCACTGTAACGCCCTCCTCCCAGACTGCGTTCCCTGCAATGGGGAAATCCGTCCGGGGAGGGGGCATCATGAGTGGCGAATCGTCACCACGGGCACAGCTCGTGGAACTGCTGTGGCAACTGAAACAGAACTACGATCAAAGCGGCGACAGCTCACTGCGCTTTATCCACTTCAATACCCTGCTCAACGACTCACAGTACCGCGCCGAGGTGATCGAGAAGGCGCTCTCCAGCGAGCACCCGCGCATCCGCGAACTGGGCCGCAAGCTGAAAGCCGCCAACCGCCAGGGCGGGCTGCTGCATAAAACCAGCGCCCCTGCCACGGCCCGCGTCGAAAACGCCCCGGCCGCTCCCCGATCCGCCCCCCGAGACGACACCACGCCGCGACGCTCATCCACCCTGTGGTGGCTGGGGCTGGGCACGCTGGTGCTGGTGGGGGTGATCGCCGCCGGCGTGTTCCTGCAGCCTTCCATCGGCGGGATGCTCTCCGGCCGCCAGGTGGTATCCGGCCCGCTCACCGGCGAACACCGCTGGTCCGCCGACCGCACCTGGGTGCTGGACGGCATCGTCTATGTGCAGGACGGCGCGCGCCTGACCATCGAGCCGGGCACGCGAGTTGAAGGGCGGCCGGGGTCGGCCCTGGTGGTGACACGGGACGCCAGTCTGCACGCCGCCGGCAACGCCGACATGCCGATCGTGTTCACCAGCGGCCAGCCGCAAGGCACCCGCGCCCCGGGCGACTGGGGCGGCGTGGTACTGCTCGGCTCGGCGCCGGTGAACCAGGCCGACGCACAGATCGAAGGGGTGCCGGCCAACGACAGCCGTGGCGCCTTCGGTGGCGACGACGCCGACGGCAGTTGCGGCGTGCTGGAGTACGCGCGCATCGAGTTCGCCGGCTTCGAGGTCTACGCCAACAACGAACTCAACGGCCTGACACTGGGCGGTTGCGGCAGCGGCACCATCGTCCGCCATGTGCAGGTGCATCGCTCCCTGGACGACGGCGTGGAGATGTTCGGCGGCACCGCGGACCTGCGCCATGTGCTGATCACCGGCGCCGGCGACGACTCGCTGGATTGGGACTGGGGCTGGCGCGGCCGGGTGCAGTTTCTGATCGCCCAGCAGCACCCCAACAGCGGCGACAACGCCTTCGAGGCGGACAACAACGGCGGCCAGCACGACGCCGAGCCGATGTCGGAACCGGTGATGTACAACGTCACTCTGGTGAGCCCGCGCAGCCACACCCGCCACCATCGCGCCATGACCTTGCGCGAAGGCACCGGCGGACACTTCCACAACCTGTTCATGCACGGCTTTTCCGGGGAAGCGGTGGACATCAAGGACGCGGTGACGGTGGCCAATCTGGACAGCGGGCGCCTGTCGTTCGAGGCCCTGGCGATCAGCGACATCGGCGGGCGCGGCATCAGCTATTTCGAGGAGGAGCGCGGCGAGGCGGACGACGACGGCGGGCTCGACGAAGCCGTCTACTTCCGCGACACCGTGGGCGCGCGCTTTGGCGTGGACCCGCGGTTCAGCCGCGACGTGAGCAGCACCGTGAACCCGGACTTCGCCCCCGGCGGCACCTCGGGCCTGCGGGACGGCGCCGTGGCGCCGCCCCAGGGGGAGTTCTGGGACGAGTCCGCGCTCTACATCGGCGCCATCCGCCCCGGCGCCGCCCGCGACTGGACCGACGGCTGGACCGACTTTCCCTTAAATTAATCACCGCTGCTTCCCTATCAGCAGCGGCGTTGTGGGAGCGGGCTGGGCCCGCTCCCGCAAGGCCCGCTTCAACCAGCCTTAGCGGACCACGGCGAAGAACACGCCGCCGTCGCGGTTAATGCGCAGCAGCAGGGCGGCGTCCTTGTCGGGGACGGCGGCGCGCAACTGCTCCAGGTTGTTCACGTCCTGGCGGTTGACGTTGACGATCACGTCGCCGCGCCGCAGACCGGCGCGCCAGGCGGCGGAGTCCCGCGCCACCTTTTCCACCAGCACGCCCTGCTTCACATGATTGAGTTCGCCCTCGCGCAGATCGCGCAACATCGCGCCCTGCAGGTGCGAGGACACCCCGTCACCGGCGTCGGCGCCGAGGCCGGATTCACTGATCACCGCGGTCACGGTCTTACGGCGGCCGTCGCGCTGAATGGTCAGCTCGATCTTTTCACCCACCGGTGACAGCCCGACCTTGTTGCGCAGGTCCGAAACCCGGTCCACCGGCTGGCCGTCCACTTCCAGTACCACGTCACCGGCCTTGAGCCCCGCTTCATCGGCGGCGCTCTCCGGCAGCACATTGGTGATCACCACGCCCTTGCGGCGATCCACCTTGAAGGCGCTGGCCAGTTCCTCGGTGAGGTCCTGAATGGTCACGCCGAGTACGCCGCGGCGTACTTCGCCGTGCTCGATCAACTGGTCCATCACGTTCACCGCCATATTGGTGGGGATGGCGAAGCCGATGCCCACATTGCCGCCGGCGGGGGCGAGAATGGCGGTGTTGATGCCGACCAGCTCGCCGTTGAGATTGACCAGCGCGCCGCCGGAGTTGCCCGGGTTAATGGAGGCGTCGGTCTGAATGAAGTTCTCGTAGCCCTCGATACCCAGGCCGGTGCGGCCCAGCGCCGACACGATGCCGGAGGTCACCGTCTGCCCGAGACCGAAAGGATTGCCGATGGCGACCACGAAATCACCGACCTTGAGGCCGGCGGAATCGGCGATGCGGATCTGCGTCAGGTCTTCGGCGCTTTCCAGTTTCAGCACCGCCAGATCCACTTCCTCGTCCAGGCCCACCAGTTCCGCGGACAGCTCACGGCCGTCGATCAGCGTCACTTCGATGTTGTCCGCGTTGCGCGCCACATGGGCGTTGGTGAGCACGTAGCCCTCATCGGCGTCGACGATCACGCCGGAGCCGGCGGACACCGCGCGGCGGCTGGGTACCTGATCGGGCATGTCGAAAAAGCGGCGGAAGAACGGGTCCTGCATCAGCGGGTTCTGGGCCGCCCGCACACGGGTTTCGATGGCGATATTGACCACCGCCGGGGCGGTCTTCTCCACCATCGGCGCCAGTGACGGCAGCTCCTCGCCGCTGGCGATACGCGTGGGCAGCGCGGCGCCGGCGGAGGCCGACAGCAGGCTCATCAGAACCACGGCACTAATCAGATCGAGAGGTCTTTTCAGAACGGTGCGCAAGGTCAAACCCTCCTGTGAATCAACAGTGCGTAACCGATGCTTCGACCGATGGCCCGGATCAGGGTTCCGAAGCGAAGATTCTCACCCGGTTGTATTCGCCGGCTTCGCCGAGATCCGGCCAGGTGGACGCCTGCCAGGTACCGAGCAGCGTCAGCCCCGGCGGGTCGAGATCGGGAATGCGTGAGTCCGCCAGCAGGATCGGCAGCCCGCTGCGGTGGAAACGTTCCAGCAGCGGCAGGTTGTCCCGATCATAGAGAATGTCCGCGGCGCTGACGCAGTCGGCCTCCGTCAGGCAGGCCTCGAGATCGTCGCTGAGCGCCACCTCAACGCCGTTGAGCGCCGCGTTGGCGGCGGTGGCGGCGAGCGCGTCCGGGTCCAGGTCGCAGGCGATCACCCGGCGCGCGCCGGCCAGCGCGGCGGCGATGGCCACCACCCCGGAGCCCGGTCCCACATCGACCAGGGTTTTGTCGCGTACCCACTCCGGGTGGGTCAACAGATGTCGCGCCAGTACCTGGCCGGAGGCCCAGCACAGCGACCAGTAAGGCGGCGCTTCCATCAGGGCGTTGGCCACCTCCTGGTCGAGCCGTTCATCCACCAGCTCGTCGAGCAGCCACAGCCGCAGCGCCGGCACCAGGGGCAACGGCGTGGCCAGCAGGCGGATGTCGGGAAGCAGGCGGTTCAGGCGTGCTTGAAGGTCGAGGGGCGGTTTGGGATCAAGCGTCTTCGCCACGGCGAACAGCCTCGCTGAGTAGAAAGTCGAAACGTCGCGGTTCGGCGATGCGGCCTTCGTCATCCAGGGCCGGGTACGGCACGCCGTAACGTTCACAATAGGCCGCCAGGCGCGGGTGCGCCCAGCGGAAGAAGGCGTGCTGGTAACGGGCCTCGCTGAGCCGGCGCTGCTGGTAGAGCCCGGCCGCGCGGCGCTGCTCGCAGGCCTCGGAGAGAATGATCGCCGCCGCCACGCTGACGTTGAACGAGGACACCATGCCCATCATCGGAATGATCACGTGCTGGTCCACGGCGGCCACGGTGCGTTCGGTGATGCCGAACTTCTCGGTGCCGAACAGCACCGCCGTGGGGCGGGTGAAATCCACTTCCCGGTAGGGCACGGCGCTGTCGGAAAAATGCGCCGCCAGCACCTGCTGCCCCTGGGCCCGGGCGGCGGCCACCGCGTCCGGGCCGCTGTCGTGCTCATGCACATACACCCAGCGCTGTGAGCCCATGGCGCTACTGGCCGAGGCCCGGGCCCGGTTTTCCGGCAACACCGCGTGCACGTCGAGCACGCCCACCGCGTCGCAGGTGCGCACGATGGCGTTGATGTTGTGCGGCTTGTGCACCCCTTCCAGAATCACGGACAAGTCCGGCTGGCGTCGGTCCAGGGCGGCGCACAGGCGCCGGTGTCGTTCCGGGGTCATCGGGTCTCCATGGGTAGCGGGCACAACGGAGGCGATTGTAGCATCGCCGGGCTCCCCGGGCGGACAACGCCGCCGACCTTGAGGCACACTAAAGCCCTTTCAACGACAGCAAACACGCAACGAGGACCGTCCATGAACCAACGGGCATTGCCGCTGGCCGGCGTTAAAGTGGTGGAACTGGGGCAACTACTGGCGGGCCCCTTCGCCGGCACCCTGCTGGCCTATTTCGGCGCCGAGGTGATCAAGGTGGAGCCGCCCGGCGGCGATCCGATTCGCGGCTGGCGCACCCTGGACGACACCGGCACCTCGTTCTGGTGGCGCAGCCTGGGCCGCAACAAGCGCTCCGTGACGCTGGATCTGAAGAGCGACGCCGGCCGCGAGCTGGCGGCGCGCCTGATCGACGACAGCGACGTGCTGATCGAAAACTTCCGCCCCGGCACCCTGGAAAACTGGGGCCTGGGCCCGGAACGCTTCAAGGAGAGCAATCCGGGCCTGATCTACACGCGCATTTCCGGCTACGGCCAGGACGGCCCCTACGCGGACAAACCGGGCTATGCGTCGGTGTGCGAGGGCATCGGCGGCCTGCGCTACGTGAACGGCTTCCCCGGCGAGCGCCCGGTGCGCCCCAACCTCTCCCTGGGCGACACCGTGGCCGGGTTGCACGCGGCCCTGGGCATCGCCCTGGCGCTGCTCGAGCGGCACAGCAGCCAACAGGGCCAGGTGGTGGACGTGGCGCTGTTCGAGTCGGTGTTCAATCTGCTGGAAGCGGTGATCCCGGAATTCGACGGCGCCGGCGAGATACGCCAACCCGCCGGCTCCACCGTCACCGGCATCGTGCCCACCAACACCTACCGCTGCGCGGACGGCAAATACGTGATTATCGGCGGCAACGGCGACTCGATCTTCAAGCGCCTGATGACCACCGCCGAGCGTCCGGACCTGGCCGAGGACCCGCGGCTGGCGAAGAACCCCGGGCGGGTGGAGAACGAAGCGGAAATCGACGGCGCCATAGAAGCCTGGTGCGCCACCCTGCCCAGCCCCGAAGTGCTGGAAAAGCTGGAAGCGAACCGGGTGCCCTGCGGCCCGATCTACAGCGCCGCCGACATGATGGCGGACCCGCACTTCCAGGCGCGCGGCCTGTTCCAGCAGGTGGAGATCAACGGCGCGCCGCTGAAAATCCCGGCCATTATGCCGCGCCTGGGCGGCACCCCCGGCGGCACCCGCTGGCCCGGCGGCGACGCCGGCAGTGATACCGAATCCGTGGCGCGCGGCGAATTGGGGCTGTCCGAGGAAGAGTTCGAGCGACTCAAAGCTCAGGGTGTATTCGGCGCCTGACACCCTAAAAGGCAGGAGCGAACCTTGTGGGAGCGGGCCCTGCTCCCTGGCCAAAGACGGTCCCGGCACAGAGGCACGCCCCCGATGGAGAGACAGCCTTCCGGCTAATTAGCGCTGGGAGAGCTGGCGGTAGAGGTTGTCCATGACGCGGGCGGCGAGCAGGCGGGCGCGGTCGGTGTTGGGGCCGCTGAAGTGTTCCTGCAGGTTGGCGGTGAACAGGGCGAGCCAGCGCTCGTGGTGGGCGCCGGTGAGCGGCTGTTTGTCGTGCACCGCGCGGTGCTTGGCGATCATATGGCGGTCGTAGGCGGTGTCGCCGAGCAGCATCTTCTTCCAGTAGGCGGCGATCAGCGGCAGATGCTTGTCGAGATCGATGCGCGCCACTTCCAGGAACACCGGCGCCAGCAGCGGGTCGTCGAGCACCCGCTGATAGAACCGATCCACCATCTCCTCGATGCGCGCCGGGCTGTCCAGGTCCGGCTTGTCGTCGCGCCGGGCCGGCGCTTCACCGGGGACGAACCGCTGCGCCACGGTCACCAGCGAATACGCCCGGTGAGGATGTCCTTAAACATCACGAAGTCACCGGCCAGGCTGTACCAGGGGTGTTTAAAGGTGGCCGGGCGGTTGTGCTCGAAGAAGAAGTGGCCCACCCAGGCAAAGCCGTAGCCCACCACGGGCAGCAGCAGCAGGCCCCACGGATTGCCGGTGATGATGACGCCGGCCAGTACCGCGAACAGACCCAGGGTACCGAAGAAGTGCAGCCGCCGGCAGGTGGGGTCGGTGTGCTCCTGCAGGTAGTAGGGGTAGAACTCCTGAAAGCTCTCGAATCCGGATTGCTTGATCTCGTTCATGGTGCTCACCTCTTGCCGCTAGGTCTTTATTATACGCTGTTCCGACAACTGGCAGAGCCGCCGCCGGAGTGGTTGTTTCAGCCATTGTCCACGATTGGCGGCCATGGACAATGGCCGGATCAACCACGGAAACCGGATTGCCCATGGCCCTACGCCCCCGTCTCAGCCGCCTTCTTTCCCCGCAACGCACCCCGATCCCCCGAGATCTGACGCCGATCACCGCCCGGGGCAGCGAAGCGCCCGCCGCCGAGGCCGGGCTGGACGACGACCGGGTCGAGGCAATCTGGCGGGCCACGCGGCGGCTCTACCGGGGCGGCATGAGCCCGGGGATCGCGCTGAGCCTGCGCCGCCGGGGCAGCGTGTTCCTGGACCGGGCGATCGGCTACGCGGACCCGGTAAGCGAGCGCCTGCTCACCACGGACACTCCGGTGTGCCTGTTCTCCGCCTCCAAGTCGATCACCGCCATGCTGGTGCATCATCTGGCGGAGCAGGGCCAGCTGCATCTCGACGATCCGGTCAGCCGCTATCTGCCGGCGTACGGCTGCCACGGCAAGCAGAACACCACTCTGCGCCATATGCTCACCCACCGGGCCGGCATTCCGCGCCCGGAGCAGGCGGTGGAGCCGGACATCCTGTACCGGCCCGACGAGATCGTGAAGCTGCTCTGCGAAGCCCGGCCCAGCACCCTGGGCAACCAGTCCTACCACGCCATCACCGCCGGGTTCATCCTGGGCGCGGTGGTGGAGAAAGTCACCGGCGAGGGCCTGAACCAGACCCTGGACCGCGTGGTGCGCCAACCCATGGGCATGCGCTACTTCACCTTCGGCGCCACCGGGCCGGAACGGGCCCGCGACGTGGCCACCGGGGTACCGATGAAGCTGGTGGACCTGTTTCTGAACTACGCGGTGGGCGGCACCTTCGATGAGGTGGTGGAGGTCACCAACGACGAGCGCTTCCAGCAGGCGGTGGTGCCCGCCGGCAACCTGTACGCCACCGCCGAGGAAGCCAGCCGCTTTTTCCAGATGCTGCTCAATGGCGGCCGCTGGGGCGACCGACAGATCTTCAAGCCGGAGACGGTGGCGGCGGCGCTGGCGCCCGCTTCGCGGCGGCCCCGGGTGGACCGCACGCTGATGCTGCCGCTGACGTTCTCGCCGGGCTTTATGCTGGGCAATCGCGGTATCGGCCTGTTCGGCCCGGCGGCGCCGCGCGCGTTCGGGCACCTGGGGTTCATCAGCATTTACTGCTGGGCGGACCCGGACCGGGATCTGGCCGGCGCCTTGTTGACCACCGGCAAGGGGCTGATCGGGCCGCACCTTCCTGCTCTGCTCAACCTGCAGTACACCATCAACCGCCACACCCGATAAGTCGCGGCACCCGAAAAGGTTCATCACGGTCCAGAGGGAAAGCCAACGCCGTGACTCCGTAGCCCGGTTCGGTCTCGGTGCCCGTGTCCAGGACCCGCCGTGAATCCGTCCCTGGAGGCTTGTGTTCGGCTCCCTGCCTCACACAGTCCTGGACACGGGCACCGAGACCGAACCTCCCGAGTGGAGCGAGCCGCAAAGGGCGGCTACCGAGCAAGGACTGTGGGAGCGGGCCATGCCCGCGAAAGGGTGGCTTTAGCCACCCGGCAGGATCCCAGAGACCTTGTTGGTGCCGCCGTTTGAAATGTCTCTGGAATCCTGCCGGCCGCCCAAGCCGGCCTTTCGCTTGCAAGGCAAGCTCCCACAATCCGAGCTTCATCGAAAGGTCCGGCACCAGCTATGACCCGGAGCATAGGAATCTCCCCCGGAGCGGGTCTGTGTTCTGCCCTTCCGGGACCCTGGAGAACAGGACGTTCGACAGGGAGCCTACAGGGACGTATTCACAGCGTTCCCGGCTGGAGAGGCCAATCGCGATGAAACAAAAAAAGCCCGGCGCGAAGGCCGGGCTTTTTTCTTGCGGCTTGCTGAGCGCCTTCAGGTGTTGGCGGTCATCAGCTTGCGCTCCGCCGACAGCCCCTTGTAGAGGCTGAAGCACATCAGCAACAGCACCACCGTGAACGGCAGGCCGGTGGTGATGGCGCCGGCCTGCAGCGCGTTCAGCGCCTGCTCGCCACCGCCATACAGCAGGGCACCGGCGATCAGGCCTTCCATGATCGCCCAGAACACCCGCTGGGGTACCGGCGCGTCCAGCTTGCCGCCGGCGGTGATGGAGTCGATCACCAGCGAACCGGAGTCCGAGGAGGTGATGAAGAACACCAGCACCAGCACGATCGCCAGGAAGGAGGTGATCGCGGTGAGCGGCAGTTCCGCCAGCATCTGGAACAGTGCCAGGGAGGAATCGCCGACGCCGTTGGCGAGCTCACCGATGCCGTTGATGGTCTGATGCAGACCGGAGCCGCCGAAGGTGGCCATCCACACCACGGTCACCAGAGTGGGCACCAGCAGTACCGCGGTAAGAAACTCACGGACGGTGCGGCCACGGGAAACCCGGGCGATGAACATGCCCACGAACGGCGACCAGGAAATCCACCAGGCCCAGTAGAACACGGTCCAGTCATGCAGGAAGCCCTGATCTTCACGACCGACCCAGTTGCTGAGCGGGATGATGTTGACCACATAGTCCACGGCGGTCTGGCCCATGCTGGTGAAGATCAGCAGCGTGGGGCCGGCGATCATCACGAACAGCAGCAGCAGCGCCGCCAGGCCCATGTTGATGTTACTCAGCAGTTTCACGCCGCCGTCCAGGCCGCGCATGACGGAGATCACCGCCGCGGCGGTAACACCCACGATGATCGCGATCTGCACATTGATGGCGTTGGGGGTGTCGAACAGGAAATGCATGCCACCGGCGGCCTGTTTGGCGCCCAGGCCCAGGGAGGTGGCCAGACCGAAGATGGTCGCCAGTACCGCCAGCACGTCGATAACGTGGCCGGCCCAGCCCCAGCAGCGTTCGCCCAGAATCGGGTAGAAGGCGGAACGGATGGTGAGCGGCATGCCTTTGTTATAGGCGAAGAACGCCAGGGACAACGCCACCACGCCGTAGATCGCCCAGGGGTGCAGACCCCAGTGGTACATCACCGCGCCCAGCGCCATGTCTTTCGCTTCCGGGGTGTTGGGCTCCACGTTCAGAGGGGTGCCGAACCAGTCGGTGTAGTAACCCACCGGTTCCGCCACGCTCCAGAACATCAGGCCGATGCCCATGCCGGCGGCGAACAGCATCGCGAACCAGGACAGGGTGGAAAAGTCCGGCCGGGCGTCCTTGCCGCCCAGGCGGATCTTACCCACGGGAAGAAAAATCAGGGCGATACAGAACACAACGAAAATATTGGCACCGACCATGAACAACCAGTCAAAGTTGTCGATGGTCCAGCCCTTGGCACCGTCGAGGGCGGTCTTGGCCTCGGCGGGAAAAATAATGGTGCCGATCACGAATACCAGGATCAGCAACGCACTGATGAAGAAGACCGGATTGTGCATGTCCATGCCCAGGACCTGCACATTATCCTGACCCACCTCATAGTCTGTTTCGTATTCCACGCTCATGGGATAGCTCCATTTTCCGTGTCACGCGGCACCGGCTCAGAACCAGACAGGCGGCGCCNCGCGGTCGGTTCGGCGGGGCCGAACCCTGAAGCCGGCNCGNGGCCGGCTTGACGGCATTGGATTCAGAAGTAGAAATCGAAGGCGACGTAGGCCGCATCGAAATCCGATTCGTAGACATCGCCGTAGGCATTGATGTCGCCGTCGGACTGCAGGTACTCGAAGTAGATCCAGCCGGGACCGTACTGGTAACGAATACCGGGGGCGATGAACTGGACGTCATCNGCGTNGTTGCCGGTGGTGTCGGTGCTGGCCACACCGGCGTCCACNTAATAGAACCAGTNGTTGTGGTTGTAGCCNACTTCCACCACATGNCGCTGGTTNTCGATNTTGTNGTCCACCGGTGCGTCGGCGGAGGCNAGCAGCGCGTCCATGCCGTCGAAATCACGCTCGACACTGATGAAGCGGTANTTCGCGGACCAGTTGTCCATCTCGAACATGTAGTGCAGATCGTAGGCCTGGTGGGTGCCTTCGTCGTTACTGGCGGACGGNTTACCNNNGGCCACCGGCACCAGNTCCTGCATGCGACCGTACTGGGCGGAGGCGCCNACGGTGTGATGCTCNAGGAAGNTCCAGTCNACGTTCANCACGCCGGTCTTGATCTTGCGGTAGGTGGCGCTGCTGCCCCAGTGACCGTTGTCGTCAACNGTGTCGGTGCTGTCNTCGCCCCAGTCGTCCTGGTGATANTAGGCNGCGTCNTAATGNATNGCGCCGGCATCACCGCTCAGTTTCAGGCCCACGTCCATCTGGTCGCCGTAACCGCCTTGCAGGCCGTCNCCGGGCCAGAANTTAACGGTTTTCCAACCGAACGGTACCTGNCTTTTACCCAGCTTGAGGCTGGCGTCCTCGGTCAGGTCNTAACCGATCCAGGCCTTNTGNAGGGTAAAGTTNTCCCCNCTGTTGTTNTTNGCGGGNCTGGTNAAGGAACCGGTACCGATGCGGGTTTCCGCGCTGAAATGCCAAGGACCNTGGCTGCCGTCGTCATCGGCATACAGAATCAGCGCCGGATCGGCGAAGTTGCCGCCGGTTTCGTTATCGAGATCCTCGTTGAACGAGGCAGAGTTGAAATCAGAATTGGTTACGTTCTGATAAACCCACCAAACGCCGGCACTCAATTCCGCCCCAGCGGTGGCCGTGATCGGTGTACATACGGCGGATGCCGCGAACAAGCCCAGTGCGGACTTCGCAAAAATAGACTTTCTCATTATGGTCTCCCCAGCAGAAGTCATCACGCAGCCTAAAGATCATTGAACTGATGTCAAATCGATGACCTTTTTCTTGCTCAGACTTTCGCCAAAAAACCCTTATTGTCTCTGGCTTTCCAGCAATATAAAAAAATTGAAAAATCCAATGAACTAATTACCGCAAGGCGTTCAAGGATGCTTTATATATCCTCCATTCGGCGTCAGGTTTCAAGGCCGAGGCCGAATCGGCTTGTGCAAAAAACAGAAAAGGCGCGGCCCTTTCGGCGCCGCGCCTCTTGCTAATAACGTCCCTTCAGCGGACGTTGGATGGTTTTAAACGCGCTTCACATGTTTTTGACGATGGCGTCGCGAACCGCGTCCAGTTCCGCGTCGATGGTCACCATGCGGGAGTCCTTGCACTGCTCAATGGCGGTGTCCGGGTCCTTGAGCCCGTTACCGGTGAGCGTGCATACCACGGTGGACCCTTCGGCGATCTTGCCGGACTTGATGTCACGCATGGCACCGCCGATGGACGCGGCGGAAGCGGGCTCGCAGAAGATCCCCTCTTTCTCGGCGAGCAGCTTCTGGGCGGCGAGAATTTCCTCGTCGCTGAGTTCGTCGAACCAGCCGCCGGACTCTTCCTTGACCTTCCAGGCCTTATCCCAGGATTGCGGGTTGCCGATACGAATGGCGGTGGCCACGGTCTCCGGATCGGAGACCGGTTCGCCGCGCAGGAACGGCGCCGAACCCGCCGCCTGGTACCCCACCATCTTCGGTCGATCGCCGATCATCGGGCCACCGGCGTACCGGCAATGGCCTTCGCAGAAGGCGCACGCCTCGGTGACGATATCGGTTTTGCTGGATGAATATTCGCAGTAACCGATCCAGTGGGCGGTGATGTTGCCCGCGTTGCCCACCGGCAGGCAGTGGTAGTCGGGGGCGCGGCCGAGCTCTTCGATGATTTCGAAGGCCGCGGTTTTCTGGCCCTGCAGACGGAAGGGATTCACCGAGTTCACGATGGTCACCGGCGCTTTCTCGGCCACCTGCTTGACCAGTTCCATGCCCTGGTCGAAGTTGCCGCGAATCTGCATGATCACGGCGCCGTACATCATCGCCTGGGCCAGTTTGCCCATGGCGATCTTACCTTCCGGGATGATCACGAACGCGGTGATGCCGGCACGGGCGGCGTAGGCCGCCGCCGCCGCGGAGGTGTTGCCGGTGGAGGCGCAGATGATGGCGTTGCTGCCCTCTTCCACCGCCTTGGTCACCGCCATGGTCATGCCCCGGTCCTTGAACGATCCGGTGGGGTTGAGGCCTTCGTATTTGACGTAGATGTCCACGTCCTTACCGAGCAGGCGGGGAATGTTCTTCAGGCGGATCAGCGGGGTGTTGCCCTCGCCCAGGCTGATCAACGGCGTGTCGTCGTTAACCGGCAGATGGTCACGGTAACGGTTGATCAGGCCGGTATAGCGGTCACGGAATGGCATGTCGTATCTCTCTCAGGCGTCAGGCGTCCAGCGTTTCCACGCGGATGCGCATAATACTGTTGTCAACGGTGTCCAGGGCGGCGATCGCCGCCAGGGCCGCGTTCATGTCCCCTTCCAGCACCTTGTGGGTCATCATCACGATCGGCACCAGGCCTTCCTCGGTTTCCTTCTGCACCATGGCTTCGATGCTGATGTGATTGTCACTGAGGATACGGGTGATGTTGGCCAGCACGCCGGGCTTGTCCTGAACGTGCAGACGCAGATAGAAGCTGCAGGACACATCGTCGATGGTCAGAATCGGATCGTCGGACATCTGGTCCGCGTGGAAGCCCAGGTAGGGCACCCGTTCGTCGTGGTCCACGGTGAGTGCGCGGCCCATTTCGATGATGTCCGCCACCACCGCCGAGGCGGTGGGTTCGGCGCCGGCGCCGGCGCCGTAGAACATGGTCGGGCCCACGGCGTCGCCGTCGATCATGATCGCGTTCATCACCCCATTGACCGCCGACAGCATGGTCTCGCGGGGAATCAGGGTGGGATGCACGCGCAGCTCAATGCCGTGGCCGGTGTCCTTGGCGATGCCCAGATGCTTGATGCGGTAACCGAACTGGGCGGCGCTCTTCACATCCTCGATGGTGATGCGACTGATGCCTTCCATGTACACCTTGGAAAACTGCAGCGGAATGCCGAAGGCGATGGAGGCGATGATGGTGAGCTTGTGCGCGGCGTCCACGCCTTCCACGTCGAAGGTCGGGTCCGCTTCCGCGTAGCCCAGGCTTTGCGCTTCTTCCAGCACTTCCTGGAAGGCGCGACCGCCCTGCTCCATCTCGGTAAGGATGTAGTTACCGGTACCGTTGATGATGCCCGCCACCCAGTTGATGTGGTTGGCGGCCAGGCCTTCACCCAGGGACTTAAGAATCGGGATGCCGCCGGCCACCGCCGCTTCGAAGGCCACGTCCACGCCGTTCTGATGGGCGGCCTGGAAGATTTCGTTGCCGTGCTCGGCGATCAGCGCCTTGTTGGCGGTGACAATGTGCTTGCCGTTCTTGATCGCGGTGAGTACCAGCTCGCGGGCGGTGTCGGTGCCGCCGATCAACTCCACCAGAATGTCGATCTCCGGATCCGTGGCGACCGCGAAGATGTCCCGCGACACGCGGATACCGTTGATGTCGCACGCCGGATTGTCGCGGCGCGCGCCGATATGCGCGATCTCGATCGGGCGGCCCACGCGCCGGGCGATTTCCCGGGCGTTACGCTGCAGAACGTTGACCGTGCCGGAGCCCACCGTGCCCAGACCTGCTATGCCGACCTTTACCGCATTCACCTTGGCGTCCTCTCTCTTCATTCGCCGGACACGCCGTCGGCGCGGAACATCTTCTTGATGCCGCGCAACGCCTGCCGGGTACGTTGTTCATTTTCAATCAGTGCGAAGCGCACATGGTCGTCGCCGTATTCACCGAAGCCGATGCCCGGTGACACCGCCACGCCCGCTTCCTGAAGCAGCTTCTTGGAAAATTCCAGCGAGCCCATCGCCCGGTAGGTTTCCGGGATGCGCGCCCAGACAAACATGGTGGCGCGGGGCTTTTCCACCGTCCAGCCCAGTTCGTTGAGGCCGTCGCAAAGCACGTCGCGGCGCCGCTGGTACATGTCGCGGATCTCGCCCACGCAGCTCTGATCGCCCTCCAGGGCGGCGATGGCCGCCACCTGAATCGGCGTGAAGGTGCCGTAATCCAGGTAGGATTTGATCCGCCCCAGGGCCTGGATCAGTTGCGGGTTGCCGCAGCAGAACCCCACCCGCCAGCCGGGCATGTTGTAGCTCTTGGACAGGGAGAAGAACTCCACCGCCACGTCACGGGCGCCGTCCACCTGCAGAATCGAGGGCGCCTGGTAACCGTCGAAGACAATGTCCGCGTAGGCGATGTCGTGCACCACCCAGATGCCGTACTCGCGGGCGATGGCCACCACCTTCTCGAAGAAATCCAGCTCCACGCACTGGGCGGTGGGGTTGCCCGGAAAATTCAGCACCAGCAGTTTCGGCTTGGGCCAGGCTTCCTTGATGGCGCGCACCAGCTCCTCGAAAAAATCCACGCCGGGCACCAGCGGCACATGGCGGATGTCCGCGTTGGCGATCACGAAGCCGTAGGGGTGGATCGGATAGCTGGGATTGGGTACCAGCACGGTGTCGCCGGGTCCCATGGTGGCCAGCGCCAGATGCGCCAGGCCTTCCTTGGAGCCGATGGTGACGATGGCTTCGGTTTCCGGGTCCAGGCTCACGTCGTAGCGGCGCTGGTACCAGTCGGTGATCGCCTTGCGCAGACGCGGAATGCCCTTGGACTGCGAATAGCGGTGCGTGTCGCCGCGCTGGGCGGTCTCGGTGAGCTTGTCGACGATGTGCTTCGGGGTGGGCTGATCCGGATTGCCCATGCCGAAATCGATGATGTCCTCGCCGCGCGCACGGGCCGCCATCTTCAACTCGCCGACGATGTTGAAGACATAGGGGGGCAGGCGCTTGATGCGCTGAAAGTCAGCTTCCACGGCGTCACCTTGGGCGGGGTCATCGGAAGCCGGACACATTAACGGCGCAACCCTGCGCCGTCAATGTAAAGAACCGGTGAACGGCGCCGCAAAGCGCCGTATGGCGGGGCCTGGAGCGGGCGGCCCGGACTACAGACCGAGGCGCTGATTCAGCTGCTGCGGGGTCACGTACCCCCCCAACTGGGCGCCCTCGGCGGTGTACACCGCGGGGGTGCCGCGCACGCCGAATTCCAGCCCCAGCTGGTACTGCTCGTCCACGGCGGCGGCGCACTCGGCCAGTTCGGAGTCGGAGATCTCGTTATTCAGCTTGGCGGCGGTGAGCGCCTCGTCGGGCTTGTCGTCACACCAGATGTGGCGCATGTCCTCGGCGCTGCCGGCCTGCGGACCGCCACGGGGGAACGCCAGGTAATGCACGGTGATGCCGGCNTCGNTGTATTCCTCGATGTGGCGNTGCATCTTGCGGCAGTANCCGCAGGTNATGTCGGTGAAGGCNTAGATCTCGGCCTTNTCCTTGCCNTTGGCCGGATAGGTGATCANCGCGTCCGGGTCCAGNTCGGCNAGNCCGGCGTTGCGNACTTTCTGGTAGCGGGCTTCCTTGAGGTTGACCGGGCCGGTGTCGCGCAGCTCGATCACGTCGCCGGTGAACACCAGGCGGCCGTCATCGGAGGCGTAGATGATCTCGCGGCCGTTNAGCTCCACTTCCACCAGGCCNTCGGCGGCGGGCNGGATATCGGTGANTTCNGNGCGCGGAAAGGCGTCCTGNAAGTTGCTCTTGAAGGNTTTCTCGTCGATCTCCCCCGCGCCCTGGGCGACGGCGGATACGGCCAGCAGCGTGGCCGCCAGGGTCGCCATACGGGCACTTANAATCGCTTTCATCATTGTTCTCCAGTTGTTCGGGTTCCCAGGCCAGTTGGAGCCCGGGNCCGCCCTCAGGTTCCCGAGCGCGGGTGGTGTTGTTGGTACACCTCTTGTAACCGCTGCTGCGCGACGTGGGTGTAAATCTGCGTGGTGGACAGGTCACTGTGCCCCAGCAGCATCTGCACCACNCGCAGNTCGGCGCCGTGGTTGAGCANATGCGTGGCGAANGCATGNCGCAGTGTATGGGGCGATAGCGGCTTTTGCACCCCGGCGCGCACCGCCAGNTGCTTGATNCGGTGCCAGAACGTCTGGCGGGTCATGAAGCCGCCGCGCCGGCTCGGGAACAACACTTCGCGGTGCTCGCCCAGCAGCGCCGGCCGGGCATCNCGCAGGTAGCGNTCNAGCCAGTGCAGCGCCTCCTCGCCCAGCGGCACCAGCCGTTCCTTGTCNCCCTTGCCGATCACCCGCACCAGCCCCTGNCGGGGGTTCACCTGGCTGAGNGTCAGNCCCACCAGCTCCGACACCCGCAGCCCGGANGCGTACANCACNTCNAGCATGGCNCGGTCGCGCAGNCCCAGGCTGTCGTCCAGGTCCGGGGCGCGCAACAGGGCCTCCACGTCGGCCTCGGAGAGCGTCTTCGGCAGGGCCCGGCCGGTGCGCGGACGGGCCACGTTCAGGGTCGGGTCCTCCGCGATGCGCCCCTCCCGTTTCATCCAGCGAAAAAAACTTTTCAACGCGGATAGTTGCCGCGCCACCGAGCGTGCNCCGACGCCCTGGCGGTGCCGGTCGGCCAGGAAGGTCAGCAGGCGTTCCCGGTCACAATTCGCCAGGTTCCGGCCACCGCCGGCAAGCCATTCACCAAACTGGCGCAGGTCACGGCCGTAGCTTTCCAGGGTGTGGCGGCTCAGNCCGCGCTCCAGCCACTGATTGTCCAGCCAGGCATCGATCAGGGTCTGGTCGGCGTCGCCGAGGGGTGTGCGGGGAGAGTTCATGCCGCGAGTATTGGCAATCACGGCGGAAAACACAATCACCCGTCCCGCGCCCTGTTCACGGCCGGGTTTTACCTTTTATTACCGGCCTCACCGCGCTTGCGCAGGCATACTGAAAGTGATCAATGAATCGGCCAAGGAGAACGTTTTATGGGCATTTTAGCGTGGATCGTACTGGGGCTTTTGGCGGGTATTATCGCCAAATGGATCATGCCCGGCCGCGANGGCGGCGGTTTTATTCTGACCACTATTCTGGGCATCATCGGTGCCGTTGTCGGCGGTTGGCTTGGCGCCATGGTCGGCATCGGCGGCCCGGTGGGCTCGTTCAGCCTGGGCAGCCTGGTGACCGCGGTGATCGGTGCTCTGGTGATTCTGGCGGTGTTCCGGGCGGTCTCTAAGTAGCCCCCTCACCGGCATAAAAAAGGGCCACCCGAGGGTGGCCCTTTTTTTGGGAGCGTCCGCCGGACCAGAGGTCGTCTCCGAATTGCCCTACAGCAAAGGCTGAGACGACATGGCTCGCGGCGGCACAACCGCAAGTTGAATTACTTGCGGATTTTTTCCTTGATCCGCGCGGACTTACCGGACCGGTCACGCAGGAAGTACAGCTTGGCGCGACGCACGTCACCGCGACGGTTCACTTCGATGGAATCGATGATCGGGCTGTGCAGCTGGAACACCCGCTCAACGCCCACGCCGTGGGACACTTTGCGCACCGTGAAGGCGGAGTTGAGACCGCGGTTACGGCGGGCGATGACCACACCCTGGAACGCCTGCAGACGCTCACGGGTGCCTTCTTTCACTTTCACTTGCACGGTGACGGTGTCACCGGCGCCGAACTCGGGCACGTCGGTTTTCAGCTGTGCCTGTTCGATTTCCTGAATCAGGGGTTTTTTGCCGCTCATGGCAGGCTCCTCGGTTCATTGATCGCTGTATTGCTGCCCGTCGTCCCGCGCTTCGAACTCGCGGATGTATTCGTCGAGCAACTCGCTCTCTTCCTTGCTCAAGCCCCGCTCCCGGCGGGCCTCCAGCAGTTCGGGACGCCACCGCCAGGTGCGTCCCAGTGCCTGCTTCAAACGCCAGCGACGGATCCGTTCGTGATCGCCACTGAGCAGAACTTCAGGCACCGACCGGCCCTGATACAGCTCGGGCCGTGTGTAGTGCGGGCAGTCCAGCAGGTTTTCCATGTCGCCGGAAAACGAATCCTGGGCCGCCGAATCCTGATGCCCGAGCACCCCGGGCAGCAGACGCGTCACCGCGTCGATCAGTACCAGCGCCGGCAGTTCACCGCCGCTGAGCACGTAGTCGCCGATGGAGATCTGCTCGTCCACCGACATATCCAGCAAACGCTCATCGACCCCTTCGTAGCGGCCGGCGAGCAGAATCAGTTCCGGCTCCGCCGCCAGCGCTTCGGCTTTCGCCTGGGTCAGCGGTCGCCCCTGGGGCGACAGGTAGATCACCCTGCCGCCACCGGCCCGTTGCCGGGCGTGGGTGAGCGCTTTTTCCAGCGGCGCCACCTTCATCACCATGCCGGGGCCGCCGCCGAAGGGCCGGTCGTCCACGGTGCGGTGGCGGTCCTCGGTGAAATCCCGGGGGTTCACCGTGTCCAGCACCAGCTGGCCGTTCTCCACCGCGCGCCGGGTAACCCCGAAGTCGGTGACCGCCCGCGCCATCTCCGGGAACAGGGTGATCAGCGTTATCCGCATGGCCATGCCCCCGTTAGAGCCGGTTCGCTAAAACTCCGGGTCCCAGTCCACCCGCATTTCGCCGTGCTCCAGATCCACATCCAGAATCACCTGCTCGGGCAACCAGGGGAGCAACCGCTCTTCCCGGTCGAGACTGTCGCCGTCGCCGCGCACCACCAGAACATCGTTGGCGCCGGTTTCCATTAAAGTGTGCACCCGGCCCAGATCCCGGCCGTCGGCGAGTTTCACCCGCAGGCCGATCAGATCGCGCCAGTAATAATCGCCCCCGCCGGAGCGGGGCAGCAGATCGCGGGGGACGGCGATGTCCCGCCCGACCAGCTCTTGCTGGGCCTGGTCCCGGTCGTTGCAACCTTGCACGCCGGCCACCAGCCCCTTGCCCTGCCGGCGCTTGCCGGTGAGCGTCACCGGCAGCCAGTGCTCGCCGCGACGCATGTACCAGGGCTGATACTCGAAGATGTTTTCCATCGGGTCGGTGTGGGAGTACACCTTCACCCACCCCTGGACGCCGTGGACCGCCATTACGCGGCCCACCACCAACACCTGCTCCGATGTCAGGGCGTGATCGGCTGACGCCATCTTCAGGTGCTCGCTATCAGCGCCTTACGCGCTTTGCTCGGCTTCTTTCCGGGCTTTCTTGACCAGCGCCTTAACGCGCTCGGAGGGCTGAGCACCCTTGGCGACCCAGGCGTCAACCTTGGCCAGGTCAATGCGCAGCGGGATCTCGCCGCCACGGGCGATCGGGTTGTAGAAGCCCAGACGTTCGATGAAACGGCCATCGCGGGAAGTGCGGCTATCGGCCACGGCGATGTGATAGAAGGGACGTTTCTTGGCGCCACTGCGGGCGAGACGAATAACTACCATAATTCAATTACCTTATTTCAATCCGGTTTCCCGGCCCGCGGCGCCCGCCGCCGGCCATCGTATCCGCTTGAAAACCCGCCCGGCACCATGAAACGGGCCCGGTCGGGTCGCGAAGGGTGCGGATTGTACGCCCATCCGCGGCCGAGATAAAGCCCTAGCGGCCGCCTCCCATGGGGGGCAGACCACCGCCGCCACCGCCCATGGGCGGCATGCCACCGCCGCCGCCCATGCCGCCCGGGGGCATGCCGCCGCCGGGACCGCCGGAGCCGCCGCCCATCATGCCTTCCATGCCGCGCATCATGTTCTTCATGCCGCCCTTGCCGCGCATCTTCTTCATCATCTTCGCCATCATTTTCTGCTGCTTCATGAGGCGGTTGAGATCCTGGATCTCCAGGCCGGCGCCGGCGGCGATGCGCTTCTTGCGCGAGCCCTTGATCACGTCCGGGTTGCGGCGCTCCTTGGGGGTCATGGAGTCGATCAGGGCTTCCATGTGCTTCATCTGTTTCATGGAAGCCGGGTTCTGGGCCGCCTCCATCATGCCGCCCATGCCGGGCAGCTTGTCGAGCAGGCTGGCCATGCCGCCCATGTTGCGCATCTGCTGGAACTGGTCCTTCAGATCCTCGAAGTCCATCGCCCGGCCTTTCTTGAACTTCTTGGCGATCTTGTCGGCTTTCTTCTTGTCCAGGGTGCGCTCGGCCTGCTCCACCAGCGACAGCACGTCGCCCATGCCGAGAATCCGGCTGGCGATCCGGTCCGGGTGGAAGGGCTCCAGGGCGTCGGTTTTCTCGCCCATGCCGATGAATTTGATCGGCTTGCCGGTGAGGTGGCGCACGGACAGCGCNGCNCCGCCCCGGGAGTCGCCGTCCGCCTTGGTGAGGATNACACCGGTGAGCGGCAGCGCCTCATTAAAGGCCTGGGCGGTGTTGGCGGCGTCCTGGCCGGTCATGGCGTCNACCACGAACAGGGTTTCCGCCGGGCTGATGGCNCCGTGCAGACGGCTGATCTCGCCCATCATCTGCTCGTCCACGTGCAGNCGNCCGGCGGTATCGACGATCAGCACGTCCATATATTTGCTNCGNGCCGCCGCCAGGGCGTTGTTGGCGATNTCNACCGGGTCCTGGTCNCCGGTGGAGGGGAAGAANTCCGCCTTCACNTCGCCGGCCAGGGTCTGCAGCTGGTCGATGGCCGCCGGGCGGTAGACGTCGGCGGACACCACCATCACNTTCTTCTTNTCCCGCTCCTGNAGGAAACGCGCCAGCTTGGCCACCGANGTGGTCTTACCGGCGCCCTGCAGGCCCGCCATCATGATCACCACCGGCGGCTTGGAGGCCAGATTCAGGGCGTCGTTGGCGTCGCCCATGGTGTGCACCAGCTCGTCGTTGACGATCTTGACGAACGCCTGGCCCGGGTTAAGGCTNTTCANCACNTCCTGNCCGAGGGCCTTTTCCTTGACCTGCTCCACGAACTCCTTGACCACCGGCAGGGCCACGTCGGCCTCCAGCAGCGCCTTGCGCACCTCGCGCAGGGTGTCGCGGATATTGTCTTCGGTGAGCTGCCCCTGGCCGGCCAGGCCTTTNAGNGACTGNCCCAGGCGGTCCGTGAGATTCTCGAACATGATCATCAACCTCCAGATTTCGAGCGCTCGGCGGCGCTGACCGCGCNCGCCGAGACGACAGGCCGCCGATTATAGGGCACCGATGCCCCGCCCGTCATGGCTGGCGCTTCAAAAGCACNGGNACCTGTGCCAGACTTCGGCGGCTTTTTCGGAGAAATCGCACCCTATGACTGCTGCCGAGGCCCTGGGCCTGATCGCCACTTTTTTATACGCGCTCTCGTCGCTGCTGCTGTACCGNCAGTTTCGCGGTCAGGCGGCGCCGTCACGGGCGGTGCTGATGCTGCCCGGCGGTCTGGCGGTGGCCACCCACGCCGTGGGGCTGTATTTCCTGCTGGTCACCGACCAGGGGCTGCGCCTGGGCCTGTTCCCGGTGGCCTCCTGCATGGCGGCGGTGGGCGCCGGGCTGGTGCTGGTGTCCAGCCTGTACCGGCCGTTCCAGTGGATCGGCGCGCTGGTGTTTCCGTTCGCGGCATTGATCATCCCCGCCAGCCTGTGGATCGACACCGGTTACAACGCCCACCCGCTGGAACACGGCATCGGCCTGCACGTGCTGCTGTCTATCCTCGCCTACGCGGTGCTGGTGCTGTCCGCCTGCCAGGCCCTGCTGCTGATGGTCCAGGACCGCCAGCTCAAGGACGGCCATATCCGCGGGGTGATGCGCCTGTTCCCGCCCATGCAGGTGATGGAGTCGATGCTGTTCGACACCATCTGGCTGGGCCAGAGCCTGCTGACGCTGGCGATTCTGTTCGGCTTTATGTACGTGGACGACCTGTTCGCCCAGCACCTGGTGCACAAGACCGTGCTGACGCTGGTCTCCTGGGTGATTTTCGCGGTGCTGCTGGGCGGCCGCCATCTGCGCGGCTGGCGGGGCCGCACGGCGGTGCGCTTCACCCTGGCGGGCTTCGCGGTGCTGGTGGTGGCGTTCTTCGGCTCTCAGCTGGTGCTGGAAGTGATTCTCGACAGGGCCTAGGCCCTCTATGCCAGGGCCTGGGCACGGTTGACAGCCCAGCGCCGACCCCAAACAATGTGCTGCCAATAAGCAACGAAACGACTTCCTCTTGGACAGTTTCTCCGACGGGTGGCTGATCACCGCCCTGATCATCCTGATTCTCGGCTCCGCCTTCTTCTCCAGCAGTGAAACCGGCATGGTGGCGATCAATCGCTATCGCCTGCGGCATCTGGCCCGCCAGGGGCACCGCGCCGCCGTGCGGGTGGAGAGCCTGCTGCGCCGCACCGACCGCCTGCTGTCGGTGATCCTGATCGGTAACAATTTCGTCAACAACTTCGCCGCCACGGTGGCGGCGATTCTGGCGATCCGCTGGCTGGGCGACAGCGGCGCGGCGGTGGCGCCGGTGGTGATCACCCTGGTGATGCTGGTGTTCGCGGAAATCACCCCGAAAACCTACGCCGCGCTCAAGCCCGAGCGCATCGCCTTCCCCGCCAGCGTGGTGCTCAAGCCCCTGCAGGTGCTGCTGGCGCCGCTGGTATGGCTAGTCAACGGCATCAGCATGATATTCCTGAGGCTGGCCGGCGCGCAGACCCGCAACAGCGACGACGATCACCTCAGCCCCGAGGAACTGCGCACCGTGGTCAACGAGGCCGGCGGCCTGATTCCGGAAAAGCACCAGAAGATGCTGCTCAACATCCTGGATCTGGAAAGCGTCACGGTGGAGGACATCATGATCCCGCGCAACGAAATGGTGGGCGTGGACATTGATGACGACATGGACGAGATCATGTCCACCCTGCGCGCCAGCCAGCACACCCGGCTGCCGGTGTACCGCGGCGACCCCAACAACATGCTGGGCCTGCTGCATTTGCGCAAACTGAGCCGGCTGCTGCTCAAGGAAGACATCAACAAAGCGGAACTGATGCAGCACACCGTGGAGCCCTACTTCGTGCCGGAAGGCACCTCGCTGAACCGTCAGCTGATCAACTTTCAGAACGCGCGGCGGCGCATCGGTATCGTGGTGGACGAGTACGGCGACGTGCTGGGTCTGGTGACGCTGGAGGACATCCTCGAGGAGATCGTCGGCGAGTTCACCACCGACCTGGCCGCCACCAGCCAGGACATCCACCCCCAGGAGGACGGCAGCCACGTGATCGACGGCGCCACCCACCTGCGCGAAATCAACCGCTCACTGGACTGGGACCTGCCCACCGGCGGGCCGCGCACGCTCAACGGCTTGATTCTGGAGTATCTGCAGGACATACCGGACGCCAACATCTCGATCCGCATCGGCGACTATCTGATCGAGATCCTGCAGGTGAAGGACAACATGGTAAAAGCCGCCAAGGTCCGCCACGCCTCCCAGGAGCCCGACGCCCCCTGAAAGCGCCCGGCAGGATTCCAGAGACCTATACCCGGTCCGCGTCCGGCGACCCCACCCAGGCAAAAATGTCCCCCTCGTGACGCTCCACCAGCCGGTAGCCCTCATCGATGGCTTCCCCGGCGCGGTGGAAGTCCATCAAGGCGAAATCCTCCAGCAGCGGGATCAGCGTGACCTCGGGCGGGTCGCCGGCCATACGCGAGCGGGTGATGCGGTCCTGCATGATATTGACGCTGGACGCCACCACATCGAAGAAGCCCGGCGAGCCGCCGTCCTGGGAGGAAAAATAGTGGGTCATCTTCTGCCACAGGCTGCGATCTTCGTCGCTCTCGCCACCGTCCGACGGCGTCTGGCGTGACAGGTGGGCGCCCACCAGCTGGGCGTTCAGGTTCACCGCGATCACCACATCGGCGCCGAACGCCCGCGCCGCCGACACCGGTACCGGATTGACCAGACCGCCGTCCAGCATCCAGCGGCGCTGGTGCTGCAGGGGCGAGAACAGCCCGGGCAGCGCGCAGGACGCGCGGGCGGCGTCCAGCACCGGCCCCTTGCTGATCCACACTTCGCGGCCGCTTTTCATGTCCGTGGCCACGGTGACGAACCGCTTTTCCAGGTCTTCGATATTGGGGTTGCTGTGCAGCTTCTCGAAAAAACCGAACAGCTTTTCCCCCTTCACCACGCCGCCGGAAAAGGTGAAATCCATCAGCCCGAAGACGTCCTTGGTGGTCAGGGTGCGCACCCAGTCACCGAACTCCTTCAGTGCCCCACTGACGTAGGCGCCACCCACCAGGGCGCCGATGGACGTACCGGCCACCACGTCGATTTCGATGCCGCGCTCTTCCAGCGCCTGGATAATGCCGATGTGCGCCCAGCCCCGGGCGGACCCGCTGCCCAACGCCAGCCCCACCCGGGGACGGTTCGGCAACAGCGGCTGTTCTTTGTCGCTCACGGCTGCTCTACCTCGCTCACGGCTGCTTCACCTCGCTCACGGCTGCTCCTTCGTCACCATGCACGGCGCCGGTTCGCCGGCCATGCGCTGCTGGCAGCGGACCAGCACCTCACGGCGCTCCTCCACGGGCAGCAGGCCCCAATAGCTGATCTCGCGGCCGGTGCGGAAGCACCCCACGCAGATGTCGTCCCCGTCCAGGGCGCAGATCGATACGCAGGGCGACACCGGGGCTTCGGGAAATTCCGGCCGGTTATTGAAAGCGCTCATCGACTTCCAGGTGCTCATCGAAATGTTTGGCGTGGGCGGCGTAGTGTTGGCTGCTCATGGTCAACATCGCCTTGTGGCCGTCGGAGATCTCCTTGACCACCTTGGCGGGCGCGCCCATGACCAGGGAGTTGTCGGGGATTTCCATGCCCTCGGGCACCAGCGCGTGGGCGCCGATGATGCAGTTCTTGCCGATTTTCGCCTTGTTCAGCACCACCGCGTTGATACCGATCAGGCTGTTATCGCCGATGGTGCAGCCGTGCAGCATGACTTTGTGGCCGACGGTGACGCCGTTGCCGATCTTCATCGGCACGCCGGGATCCACGTGCAGCACGGAGTTTTCCTGCACGTTGGTGTTGTCACCGATCTCGATCAGATCGTTGTCGCCGCGGATCACCGCGCCGAACCAGACGCTGCTGTTGGCGCCCAGTATCACCGAACCGATTACCGTGGCGTTGGGCGCCACCCACTGGCCTTCACCCCGCATTTCCACGCGGCGGCCTTCCAGTTTATAGATCATTTTTCACCCGTCAGGTCGAAACGCACATCGGCGTCGTAAACATGGTTGATCAAATCCAGGATCATAAAGGCGGTGAGCCCCCAGATCCGTTTGTCCTCATAATAATAGCTGGGCATGCACAGGCGGCGACCGTAAAAGTCGATCGGCGGGGACAGCTCCGGCTCCTCCTCCAGAAAGAAGCTCAACGGCACCTGGAAGATGGTCTCGATCTCGCCGGGCTCGGGGGTCAGATCCACCCCGGCCCGCACCACCCCCACGAACGGGGTCACCTTCATGCCGAACCGGGACGCCAGCGGCGACAGCTGGCCGATCACCTCCACTTCACGCTGGGCCAGCCCCACCTCCTCATGGCTTTCACGCAGGGCGGTGTGCAACAGATCGCGGTCGCCGGGGTCCCGTTTACCGCCCGGAAACGCCACCTCGCCGGCGTGAGTCGGCATACCCTGGGCACGGACGGTGAGAATCAATTCCGGATCCGGCTGGTCCACGAACGGCATCAGCACGGCCGCTTCCGGCAGGTCCACCGGTAAGTCATTGAAAGGGTAAGCCGACATGCGCTGCCGGAGTTTTTCTAGCACGGGGTACTCCCTGTCTTATTTCAAACACCAGTTTGAACAGGCGTCGCGCACCGGGCAAGGCCGGATGCGCTCTATTCACGGCGGAGCCGGTGGAAACGCCCTAATTGCCGATCCACCGCCAAGCCATTAGGCTGTCGTTTCCTCATCATGCCGGCCGGCGGCCAGGCGCCCGGATGAGGTTCCATAAGCAGGCGAGAGCATCAATGAAATATTGCAGCCATTGCGGCGAAGAGATCCTGTTCTCCATCCCCGAAGGCGACAACCGGCCCCGCTATTGGTGCAACCACTGCGGCGTGATCCACTACCAGAACCCGAAAATCGTGGTCGGCGCGATCCCGGTCTGGGAAGGCCGCTTTCTGCTCTGCAAACGTTCCATCGAACCGCGCATCGGCTACTGGACCCTGCCCGCCGGCTACATGGAAAACGGCGAGACCCTTCAGGAGGGCGCCGCCCGGGAGACCTGGGAGGAAGCCTGCGCCACCGTGGCCATCGGCGACCTGTACACGGTGTTCAACCTGCCGCACATCANCCAGGTCTACATGTTTTTCCTCAGCGAGATGGTCAACGGCGACTTCGCCGCCGGCGACGAAAGCGCCGACGCCGGGCTGTTCTCCGAGGACGAGATTCCCTGGGACGAGCTCGCCTTCCCCACCATCGGCCGGACGCTGAAGTTCTTTATCCAGGACCGCGCCAACGGCGATGAGTTTCCGGTGCGGACCCAGGATATCCCGCCTTTGAAGCGCAAACCTTCGCTGGACGACTGAATTTGTGGGAGATTCTATGTTGTCCCACAAGCCTGCCTGGCCTTTGCCTGATAGGAGGTTTGGTTTTTCATCAGGGCGAAGGCGATGCGGGCCAGTTTNCGAGCCAGGATGACGAGNNCCTGAGTGGTTTNCAGNCCTCGATCGCGGTAGCGCTGGTAGACGTTAGCCCAGTANGGNTGCCGNCGGGCCGCCATGGCGGCGTTGTGCAGCAGGCGGCGGATCTCCGGATCCCCTCGCTTGCTGAGGCGNCGNCGCTGCACCTGTTTTCCGGAGTCTCGNACCCTCACGTCCAGNCCNAGGAANGCGACGAAGGCGTCGCTATTNCGGAAGTCCCCNCGCAGGAAGGCCATCACCAGGGCGCAGGCGCTCAAGGGCCCGATGCCTTCAACGGCCTCNCANCGAGCCACTTGCTCGGTGAGNCCNGCCTGGCGAACGGCTTGNTCCATCCGCTTCTGGATCAGTTGATCGATCCGGTTGATCTGCGCCACNAAGCGNTTCAGNGGNGNCTTCAGNGANGGCTCCTGGCCNAGACTCTGCTGTAGGGCGACCCTCGCCTGGATCAACTTGCTCCGGCGNCGCAGCAGGCTCTGCAAGGTGCGNTAGGCTTTGGGCGGTGGCGTCCACGCCCGCAGGTCNTCNCCTTCTCGAGCCAGGTANCGCGCCAGCAGGCGNGCNTCACAGGGGTCNGTCTTGGCCCGGGCNCGCACNCTNTCNCGGTAATGCTTGAGNTGGTAGCCGTCGATNACGAACACNCNGTGGCCGGCACGATGGGCCTGTTCGGTAAGNGGCATGTGGTAGGTNCCGGTCGCCTCGACCGCCAGGGCGGCCTGCTNGGGCAGGGTCTTCAGCCAGCGTCGGATGCTGGGGATCGTATTGGGTAGGGAGTCGAGCTGATCCAGGTCNTGACGATAGATCACNAGNTCNTCTTTNGCGACGTCGATNCCGANCTGGATGGNCTGGGTGTTCATTGCCATGGGNAAGCCCTCACGCTAGGGTTAACGGGCTTGTCGGGGCGCACCTTCGGCGCTGGCTTGCCAACGATCGTCGGTCTGAGTGGCGACTCAGCCTGATGGATTCCTTATCGGCGCTATAGGTGCGGGGTGGGGCCATGTCTCCCACTGTCTGTACGCTAGGGTCAGATGCGGACCTGGTCCCTCCACCCCGACAAGTCTCTTCTTACTACCGACTTGCCCCTGCAACATACAAGCGGGCCTTGCCCGCTCCCACAAGGGTCAGCCTAGTGCAACACCAACCCGAGGGCGGCCATCGCCACCACCAGGGCCAGCAACGGCACCCGCCCCGACCGCAGGGCCAGGAATCCCAGCACCACCAGGGCCAGATCGCGGGGCCCGGCCACCGCCGACAGGAACACCGGCTGGTACAGGGCCGCCAGCAGCAGCCCCACCACCGCCGCGTTGATGCCGGCCACCGCGCCGGCCATGGCGGGCCGGGCCGCCAGGGCGCGCCAGGCGTCGCTGAGCGCCAGCACCAGCAGGAAGCCGGGCAGGAAGATGGCCAGGGTGGCCACGCCGGCGCCCAGCCAGGGGCTGGCCGGCGCCAGCTGCGCGCCCAGATAGGCGGCCAGTGAGAACATCGGACCGGGCACCGCCTGGGCGGTGGCGTAGCCGGTGAGGAACTGGTCCTGGCTCATGGCGTCGCCGACAAAGCCTTCCAACAGCGGCAGCACCACATGGCCGCCGCCGAACACCAGCGCCCCGGCGCTGTAGAAGTCCCGGGCCAGCCCGCCCAGGGTGCCGCCGTCGATCAGCCACAGCAGCAGCCAGGCGGTGGCGAACAGGCCGAACGGCAGCCAGGTCACCCGGCTTTCGCCGGCGCCCGCGTCCTCCGGCGCCGCCGCGGGCTTCAGCCAGCGGCGGCCGACCAGCGCCGCCACCAGCAGCGCCAGCAACTGCACACCGACGCCGGGGAACAGCCACAGCACCACCGCCGTGGCCAGGGCCACGCCACGGGTGAAGCGGTCGCGGCAGAACTTGCCGCCCAGGTTCAACACCGCATCGGCCACCACCACCACCGCCAGCCATTTCAGGCCGGTGACCAGACCGTTCAGCCAGGCCTCCGGCAGCCGGGTGGCGTACAGGGCCACCATCACCATGATCAGGAAAGACGGCAGGGTGAATCCCAGGAAAGCGGCCACGCCGCCGGCCAGCCCGCCCCGGTGACGGCCGATGGCGAAACCGAGCTGGCTGGACGCCGGCCCCGGCAGGAACTGTGTCAAAGCCAGCAGACGGGCGTAGGTGGCCTCGTCCAGCCAGCCCAGCCGCACCACGAAGCGGCGGTGGAAATAGCCCACATGGGCGGCGGGACCACCGAAGCTGATACACCCCAGCCACAGGAATTCCCAGAACACCTTCCCGAATCTCATAGCCATTCTCTTAAACCGACGAAAGCCCGATCTTAAAGCAGGGGGCGACAATAACGGAAAAGGGTGTCAGCCGGATGTCAGTGCGGCGGCGGGCGGGTATACTCGCCGCCATGCAACGCGACGCCCTCTCCGTTTTACAGCACGTCTTCGGTTATCACGACTTCCGTGGCGAACAACGCGCCATCATCGACAACCTGATCGACGGCGACGACGCCCTGGTGCTGATGCCCACCGGCGGCGGTAAATCCCTGTGCTATCAGATTCCCGCGCTGGTGCGCGACGGCGTGGGCGTGGTGGTGAGCCCGCTGATCGCGCTGATGCAGGACCAGGTCAGCGCGCTCAATGCGCTGGGGGTGCGCGCCGCCTTTCTGAACTCCACACTCAGCGCCGAGCAGAGCCAGTCCCTCCAGCAGCAGGTGCGCAACGGCGAGCTGGACCTGCTCTACGTGGCACCGGAACGGCTGATTCAGCCGCGCACCCTGGAGCTGTTGCATCAGTCGCCGCTGGCGCTGTTCGCCATCGACGAGGCCCACTGCGTGTCGCAGTGGGGCCACGACTTCCGCAGCGACTATCTGCAGCTCTCCCTGCTGCATCGGGAATTCCCCAAGGTGCCGCGCATCGCGCTCACCGCCACCGCGGACCCGCGCACCCGCACGGAAATCGCCGAGCGCCTGGATCTCACCGGCGCGCGCCACTATGTGTCCAGCTTCGACCGGCCCAATATCCAGTACCGCATCGAACGCAAGGACGGCGCCCGCAAACAGCTGCTGCGCCTGCTGCGCGCCGAACACGCCGGCGAGGCGGGCATCGTCTACTGCCTGTCGCGCAACAAGGTGGACCAGACCGCCCAGTGGCTCACCGACCAGGGCATCCCCGCCCTGCCCTACCACGCCGGCCTGAGCGGCGCGGTGCGCGCCGACCATCAGCAGCGTTTTCTGCGCGAGGACGGCCTGGTGATGGTGGCAACGGTGGCGTTCGGCATGGGCATCGATAAACCGGACGTGCGCTTCGTCGCCCACCTGGACCTGCCGAAAAGCATCGAAGCCTACTACCAGGAAACCGGCCGCGCCGGCCGTGACGGCGAACCCGCCACCGCCTGGATGGCCTACGGCCTGGAAGACGCCATCCGCCACAAGCAGATGCTGGCGCAGTCGGAAGGCAACGAGCAGTTCAAACGCCACGAGCATCAGCGCCTGGAAGCGATGCTGGGGCTCTGCGAAGTCACCCACTGCCGCCGTCAGGCGCTGCTGCACTACTTCGGCGAAAACCTGGAGCAGCCGTGCGGCAACTGCGACACCTGTCTGAACCCGCCGCAGACCTTCGACGCCACCGAGGCGTCGCAAAAGGCGCTCAGCTGTGTGTTCCGCACCGGCCAGCGTTTCGGCGTCAACCATCTGGTGGACGTGCTCACCGGCAACCGCAGCGACAAGGTCGCCGCCGCCGGCCACGACCATGTCTCCACCTGGAACATCGGCGGCGAGTTCTCCGCCAGCCAGTGGCGCGCCATCTACCGGCAACTGGTGGCGCGCGGCCTGCTCGCCGTGGACGCGGACGGCTACGGCGCCCTCAAGCTCACCGAGACCTGCCGCCCCTACCTGCGCGGTGAAGTGCCGCTGCACCTGCGCAAGGACGCGGCCAAATCCGCCGAGCGCACCCGCCGCAGCAAGCCGCAGGTGGCGGAAGCGGACCGCCAGCTCTGGGAGGCGCTGCGGGCCCGCCGCAAACAGCTGGCGGAGGAGGAAGGCGTGCCGCCCTATGTGATCTTCCACGACGCCACCCTGATGGACATGCTCGCCCTGCGCCCCCGCGACCGCTATGAGATGGCCGCCGTCAGCGGCGTCGGCGACCGCAAGCTGGAAGCCTACGGCGACGCCTTCCTCACCGTCCTCAACGAAGCCGCCTCCTAGCCGGTTGGGGGCTCGAAACCTGTCCTCTCCAGAAGGCCCGCACCGGGATCGGGTGGGCCCGTCCAGGACACGCCACGAGTACATCCCTGTAGGCTCGACGTTTGGCCATCCCTGGCCAAACACGGTCCTGGACG
>FUFK010065601.1_pt1 | contig 33314 bp, 33 predicted proteins | sample 1021851 | NCBI WGS metagenome assembly FUFK01 (sample SAMEA51879418, study PRJEB19060) | metagenome | reverse complement strand
ATATAATTTTAGAAAGTGTCTCAAATAAGGTCAATTTAATTTGTNGNANATTTGTTANATCTTTTTTTTGAAACAATATTTGAAAGTCTTGTATATATGTTAAATAAAATTTTTAAGCTTGAAGAAAGAAATACTAATTTCAAGACCGAAATTATTGCGGGAATAAGCACATTTTTTACACTTTCTTTCATTATTGCTGTTAATCCAGCAATTTTATCGGATGCTGGGATAGATTTTGCTNCTGGTTTTGTTGCTACTATTATCGCATCTGCTTTGGGATGCTTTATGATTGGGATTTGGGCTGNTTGGCCANTANCTATTNCCCCNGNAATGGGGCTTAATGCTTATTTTGCTTATGTTGTGGTTTTAGGGTATGGGTTTAGCTGCAGAATTCAGACAGTTAACACCAGGAGTGTGGCTTATTTCAACTTTTGGTTTGATATGGTTAATTTTAGGCATAACTTAAAGAGGTATTTAACGTAACTCAGACATGCCACTTGATGAAAAAATTTCACTAAACTTTCAATTTTTGCTATTTTAAACGCTAAAAATTGATGCTATTTTTTTCAACAAAATGAGAATTCACCTCTAAACGGCTAAATTTAATTATGGAACAAACTTTAGAAAATCCAAAACCACCCATATTTTCCTTTGCTAATGGTGAATTGAACCCATTTCAAAATGGTGTAATTCGTCACCTTGAGCGCGTTACGGGTCAACCAAAGATAAAACGCTTATATCTTGACTACTTAGATGATAATCGTCCAGATGAGTTATTCTGGAGCGATGCTTTAGACAGACTTAGCATTACAATAAATTTAAAAAAACCTAGTTCACAGACTATTCCTAAAAGCGGCCCATTATTAATTATATCAAACCACCCTTTTGGGGTGGTAGACGGAATTGCATTATGTGCGCTAGTATCACAGGTTCGACAAGATTATAAATTAATTACACATCGCATACTTCGACAAGCACCAGCGGTAATGGACAAAATCTTGCCTATAGATTTTGATGAAACAGAACAGGCATTACAAACAAATTTGGAAACAAGACGTCTTGCTGTAAAAGAACTTCAGAATGGAGGGGTTGTAATTATATTTCCATCTGGAGCTATTTCTAGAGCAAAACGATTTGTAGATAAAGCGGTTGACCCAATTTGGAAAAAGTTTGTAGCAAAACTAGCAACACAATCAGGCACACAAGTTCTTCCATTCTTTATTGAAGGGCAGAATACGCCTATTTTTCAGTTTGCAATTCAATGCAGTCAAACATTGGGGTATTCGCTTATGTTTCGGGAGATATGCAAACGTATGTATAGACCAGTTAACATTCAGATGCGTCCTATAATCACAGAACAGATGATAGCTGACATTAACGATAGAAATAAGCTTATAGAAAAATTACGTAATATAACTTATTTTGGAGTTGATAAACCACCAATCAACATGAATAAATTATCAAAGTAAATGTAAGATAAAATTATCAGATAAGTTCCACGATTTTCTTCTGATAGGATTATTTGAACTGAATTTTCTGATACAGAATTAGACGTCCCAATTTGGTTCCCCTGGACCATTTTAATGTTTTTCAAAGAATATAAAAGCCCAGTTGAATATTCAAAACTAACTTTACCTAGAGGCCATATTGATATTCGTTCTCCGATGGGTAAAGAAATACGAAAATCATTCAGCCCAGTTAAAACAACATCCTCAGAGCCGAGCAACAAAATTGGCCTCTTTTGAGATTGTTTTTGAATAACATGCAGTACAGCTAGTAAATGATCTAGTCTGCCATCAAGAAATCCAAGACAAACATATCCTGCTGCATCAACATACATTAATGCTTTTTCAAAGTCAGTTGTTTCTTGTTCAGCAACGAAGTTGGAGGGAATTTTATTTAATTTTGCATACTGTTTTGCGCTAGAACTTGCTGAATCCATATCACCAATAAAATAATTTGGTACCATAGAATAATTTATACAAGTATCGAGTCCGCCGTCCACAGCAACTATTGGCAGGCCCTTAATAAGATTAGGGATAGTCCGTACTACTGGACCTCCTCCAATTAAAACTACTATCTTATTAGTCTTAAACATAAATTTTGTTCACAATGTTTATTCTTTAAATTTATACTCTTAATATGAGCCCAGTTCTCCATAAAAATCAAAAATGGAATAAATTAAACATTAACCTACTATTGCTTTTGTTACTTAATCTTTCTTGGGAATTTAATATTATGAGTAAAAGTTTAAGCGAGTTTAAAATAAATATAGTAAAAATTTTACTTAAAAAATTATGTATAAAAGATCAAATTGACTTACCGAAATTATTAAAATTCTTTATTTTCTTGTTTCTACAAGGATGCAAATAAATTCTATGTTGCAAATTATACTTTACACACCCCAGATACCACCTAACACTGGAAATATTATTCGTCTATGCGCAAATAGCGGTGCTAGGTTACATTTGATAGAGCCAATAGGCTTTTCCATTGATGAAAAATCATGTCGAAGAGCAGGTTTAGACTATAAATCACTCGCTGATGTCATAATTCATAGAAATTGGTTTTCATGTAAAGAAATGCTTTCAGATAGGAGCATATGGGCAATTACAAAATTCGGAAATAAACGCTATGACCAAGTTAAATTTTCAAATAACGACGCCTTATTATTTGGATCAGAAATTAGTGGTCTTCCAAAAAATATCAAAGAAGAGTTTGCTCGATCCCGTCAATTATATTTGCCCATGCAGAATGAAAGTCGTTCGTTAAACCTGTCGAATTCAGTGGCTATATGCCTTTATGAAGCATGGAGACAAAATAACTTCATCGATACTGATTACAATTTTGAAAACTTATGAACAAAATTGCTAGTAAAATTGATAATCGCAATGCTAAATTGAAAACGAAAATTGGAAAACTAATAATGTTGATCAACTCGAAAAACGGAAGAAAAAGTGGTGTCTTAAGTGATATATGCGTTCTCGACCTCTCACGCGTACGCTCAGGCCCAACGTGCGTGCGACAATTAAGCGACTGGGGAGCTAGGGTCATAAAGATCGAAGCTCCAGAGGATAACTCAGAAATGGGGGGGCCAAGAAACGGACCAGATTTTCAAAATCTTCATAGAGGAAAAGAAGGACTTTCCCTAAATCTAAAATCAAAAGAAGGATATGATATTTTTAAAAAATTGCTGAATAAAGCTGATGTCGTCGTAGAAAATTTTAGACCTGATGTAAAATATAAACTAGGTATAGATTATGAAACACTCTGTACTATGAACCCAGAGGTTATTCTTGCCTCAATATCTGGATTTGGCCAAGAAGGTCCTTATAAAAATAGACCAGGTTTTGATCAAGTCGCNCAAGGGATGTCTGGTTTAATGTCTATAACAGGAGAGCCTGGAGGTGGCCCAATGCGTGTTGGGATACCACTTGCAGACTTATCTGCCGGATTATTTGCAGCCCAAGGCATTTTACTAGCCTTATATGAACGAATGAGTTCTGGGAAAGGACAGTGGGTTCAAACATCTTTATTGCAATCACACAATTTTTATGCTCGATTTTCAGGCAGCAAGATATGTTATGAATGGAGAAATACCAAGACAGGCTGGAAATAATCATCCAACATCTATCCCAACAGGAGTATTTAAAACCAAAGACGGTTTTATAAATATTGCAGCGTCTGGTGAAACAATTTGGAAAAAATTAGCTGTGGCATTTGGCCACGAAGAATGGATCTCCGACCCGCTATTTTCAACAGCTCCAGCAAGGTCTGAAAATAGAGACAAACTCGGGGTAAACATAAATGAATGCACCATTCATAAAACTACTTCAGACTGGATATCAATATTAAATAAACATGGTGTTCCATGTGGTCCAATATATTCAATCGACGAAATGTTTTCTGACGAACAAGTAAATTTTCTTAATGTTAGCCAATCAGTAATTAATACAGACTTAGAAAGAATACAGGTATTGACGCAACCTGTATCCCTGTCGCGAACAGACAGTGAACTTAGCAGAGCAGCTCCTAAAATAGGAGAACATACGAATCAAATTTTAGCTGAGTTAGGTTACGAAGATAGTGATATTAAACTTCTGCGTGACAATAAATTAATTTGATCATTAAAGATAAGGTAAAAGAATGGAAGATAAAATTCTACAGCACCGCAACGGTCCTATTGCACACATCATTTTTAATCAACCTGAGAAAAGAAATGCTGTTTCTCTCGAAATGTGGAAAACTGTAGACGAGGCACTACAAACGCTAAAATTAGATAATAGCATAAGAGCTTTAATCCTATCTGGAGCAGGTGGCAAATCTTTTGTTGCGGGTGCNGATATATCNAAATTCGATAGTGANNGAGCAAGCAANGAAGGTGTNACAGAATATAATAATATGACAAAAAAAGTTTATGACGGCGTAGCCAATTTTCCTAGACCAACAATAGCTCAGATAGATGGCTTCTGCATTGGAGGCGGTGTTGGACTGGCAGCAAGTTGTGATATACGTTTTTGCGGTAATTCGTCTCAATTTGCCATTCCAGCTGCAAAATTAGGGCTTGGGTATGAATATGAGGGTATTAATAGGCTTGTTCAACTCATTGGTCCTGCTTTCACTAAAGAAATTTTTTATACTGCTAGACGCTTTTCTGCAGGGGAAATGATATCAATGGGTTTTATAAATAAAATCCTTGATGACACAGATGTNGCATCTTACTGCCTTGAGGTTGCAAATATGATAGCATCAAACGCTCCGTTAACAATTGAAGCAACAAAATTTATAACGAACCAATGTGTTTTAGAGGAATCTGAAAAAAACCTTGTTGCATGTAATGAGAAAGTAATGAATTGCTTTGAAAGCTCTGATTATATCGAAGGAAGAACAGCATTTATGGAGAAACGTACTCCTATTTTTGAAGGAAAATAATAGTAAAACTAAAAAAGTATACCTTATTAAAGGGCCAAAGTAGCAAACAAGAACAAAACTGTCATAATTTGATGGTTTACTGCTGAAAACGAGGAACTAATGAAATTCTTTAACGAACTTATTGAAACAATAATGAATAAATCACGCGCGGGATTTGGTCTTTCAAATAGGACATCTGTTTCGGTGAGTAATAATCCAAAAGAGATGATAACTTCTGTAATGACAGCCGTAGGTGAGGTATCATCGATTGCCTATGCAGATCAGTTCCTGCGATTATTTGATGAGATGGATTTAGCTAAAAAACAAGAGCTTTTTCTTACAATTGCCTCTGAACTTGATATTGATTTATCAATACTTAGCACAGCTTTAAAAAATTACTCTAAATCCCCTGATGAGGAGAACTTTGCCCATATAACAAACGCTGTAGAGCCTGGTTGGACTGAGTTAGTTCGGCGGTTAAATGCAACAGCACATGGAACAGTCCGTCTAGTAAAAATGAGAGCTGACTTGCTATCGATTATCCGCACAGATTCTTCTCTTGCACGACTTGATGTNAGTTTCAAAGCACTTTTACGAAACTGGTTTAGCCCAAGCTTTCTGGTGTTACGGCCAATTGACTGGAGCACACCAGCAAATATTCTTGAAAAAATCATAGCTTATGAGGCGGTACACGAGATCACTTCCTGGGATGATTTGCGCTCTAGATTAGCGCCAGATGACCGAAGATGTTTCGCTTTTTTTCATCCTTCAATGGAAGATGAACCCCTCATTTTTGTTGAGGTTGCATTGACTAGTGAAATCCCTGGACAAATAAATGCTGTTTTAGAGGCCGATAGAATGATGCTAGACCCTAATGATGCGTCATGTGCTATTTTTTATTCTATTTCAAACTGTCAGAAAGGTCTTGCAGGAATTTCGTTTGGTAATTTTCTGATCAAACAAGTAGCGCAAGAATTACAAAGTGAATACCCTAATTTGAAAAACTTTCTCACACTCTCACCTCTGCCATATTTTTCAACCTGGCTAGAAAAAGTAGAGCCGAATACATTCTCAAATTTTGCCTTGATTGACTGGTCAGAAGCATCAGAGAAAAATGAGAAGGAACTAATTGAAGCAGCAGGAAGATACTTTCTTAATTCTACCAGAAAAGATAAACAGCCTAATGATCCAGTGGCTAGATTTCATCTAGGAAATGGTGCTCTCTTAGATCGAATTAACCCTTCCGGAAATTTGTCAAACAAAGGCCTATCTGAGTCATTTGGAATGATGGTAAATTATCGGTATGACCTCCCAAATGTTGAAAAAAATCATGAAGCTTACGCCAAGGAACAAAAGATTGAGATATCACAAGAAGTAAAAAAACTTTTCAATACTCCTTAAGGTGAAAAATGGCTCGTGTTGTAATTAATAGATTAGGAAGAACTGGCCTTTTTATATTTTGGGTTTGTTTTTCCCATTGACTCGTCTTTGCATTCTTATCTTATTTTAGCGATCAACGATTTCGAATGCGTAACTATGGATGTTGGTTTTTATTACTTGTCCAATGCAGCTAGCGGACCAGCGGGGACATTTCTAACAGGTGCAAGCATCAGTTTGGGGGTTTACCCGCATGTCTTGCTTGCGCTACCATACTATGTTTATTGTGCTGGTTGTTTACATTCTCTCCAGAAAATCTGGAGGAAGAAAGGTGATTTACCGAGATGGCTTCAGACTTAGAACTCGCAAAATCCTTGATCCCAGATATTTTATTAGCTGGAAAAGCCATAATGAAAATTTATCATCACCAGACAGAATTTAAAGTCAAGCAAGATGGCTCACCTGTTACAAAGGCTGATTTAATAGCAGAGAGAATTTTATTGTCAGCCTTAAAGCGCTTAAAAAATGATGTACCTATAATCTCTGAAGAAAATACACAAAGTCATACTATAAAAACACCAGAACGTTTTTTTTTAGTTGACCCTCTTGATGGAACCAAAGAATTTTTAAAAGCAGATGGCTCTGGAAGTTTTACTGTTAATATTGGACTAGTCAAAAATGGGCATCCTGAAATGGGTATTATTTTCGCTCCAGCTTTAAATCTATTATTTGTTGGAGCACGAAATGAAGGCGCTTTTGAATTAATAGGTGATAGCTTTCATCCGCTCCTACCACGTAAATTAGAATCAGGAAATTGTATTGCCGTCGCTAGTACTTCCCATCGAGATACCGAAACAGATAATTGGCTTTCTGCACATGGGGTTAAAAAAACCATAAGGGCAGGCTCGTCTCTAAAATTCTGTCTTGTTGCCTCTGGAAAAGCAGACTTTTATCCCCGTTTTGGACCAACAATGGAGTGGGATACAGCAGCAGGAGATGCTATTTTACGCGCTGCGGGAGGAATGACCTATACTAGTGACGATACTGTTTTTAAATATGGTAAGAAATTCTATAAAAATGAGGCGTTCATTGCAAAGGCACAACCATAGGTAATCTGTTTGATATTTACAAATATAAGTTTTAGAAAACTCTCTTTTATTATGTTCTTAGTTAAACCATATTTCTGACCAAATTAGACCCCTATTCTGAATAATTATTAATGTGATTTAATTAGCTTTTGAAAATGGTGTGTCTGAAATGAAGCAATCTACATTATGGTTATACGCAAATATGATGTGTGCACTTGTTCTATTGAGTGCTTCAATTTTATGAATATTAATTTTATTTGAAAAATTAATATTACTAGAGGAGTTTTACAGTATTCACGTGAGCGTTGGTGGATATCCATCTGCCCTTAAATCTGTATTTAGTGCATTTTCAAGTAATTTCACTACTTGGGTCGATTGTGCTTCGCCTCCATAGGTTTCTTTTCCTATTTCAATAATCTGTTTCAAAATTAAGTTGGCTAAGTTATAACGATAAAAAACTCATACAAAGGGTAAGTCTACTAATTCTGCTTCTTTCATACCTTGTTCAGTCTCAATTAATACTGACTCTCCTGCTTGCACCTTTTTAGATACTAGAGCAAAACCAATAGTTTTTTCTAATTGAAAAGACCATGTGCGATTAGTCAGACTTCCTACCGGCTTTCCCTGATGATATATTGACATCCATTCAAATATAGGCGAATTGCTAACATCTTCATCTTTAAATATCGCTCCTAATTGGTGTCTTTTCGGTCCTTGCTCATGAATTTTCTTTAGAGCAGATAACCCAACTATATCCCCGTCAAGATGTAGGTCCACAAAATCACCTAATCTGACTTCGAATGGGTTCGTTGAATGATCTGTATCTCCGCCAAATGATAAAAGCCCGCTCTCAACTCTCTCACTCAAATTAGGACAGCCTGGACCAATATCATATTTTTGGCCAACCTCCTTTATACGATTATATAATTTTTTTCCTAGATTTTTATTAAGCAAATAAAATTCAAAACCACCCTGTTTAGAGTACCCGGAACGGGCCACGAGAACAGGGATTCCATCAATTTTAAAAGGTTTAAACCAAAAATATTTAAGGTCTCTTACCCAACTACCACATATTTCCGCAACTAAATCCTCTGCCTTTGGTCCTTGAATAGCTAAAGGGGCTGCGTCTGGCTCACTAATTTCAACATCAAGTTGGCGTTCATTATTGATTGCACGAGCCCATGACCATACATCACTATCTGCGATAGAAAACCAAAAGCAATCTTCATCTATTTTCAATAAAACGGGGTCATTGATGAGAATACCTGAATGATTACATAATGGGATATATTTTCCCTGCCCTATTTGCATTTTTGAGATATCACGAGGACACAATATTTGCGCTAGTTTCTCAGCATTTCTGCTCTTCAATTGGACTTGTCGCTGTACAGCTACGTCCCAGATAGAAACTCCATTTTTCAGACGCCAGTATTCTGCCTCAGGATCTCCAAACCCAGTTGGCAAAAACATTGAGTTGTAGAGAGTAAAGGAGACAACACCATCTTCAACAGTTGATTGATAAAATGGGGAGCGGAGGGTGCGAGCTGATGGAGAAATCGTAATCATAAAACCTCACTAATCTACTATCAAAAAATTTATTTCACACTTTAACATTTCACAGATTTAATCTAGCAAAAATGCTTAAAGCATCTAGCTTCCGACTATATTTTAGATAAAAGGTCGCAAATTAGATAATTGGCTCCCACCATGAGAAATTCGAGTAATTTTTTTGAATGGTTTCTTATATTTAATCTATAAAATCACCATTAATTTTTCTTGCTTACCCGCCTCTTTGGTCCTTTATAGGCAGGGATGTCAAAAGGATTTGAATTTTCGAATGTGACAGGACAACCATCTAAGATTTGGTCATATAATACTGCGCGTCCCCGTATAGATGGATCTTTTTGCACTTCAAAAAAAATGCCGTAGCAATGAGAATTACAATAGAATATTGAACCAGTCTCATTTTTTAACTGTTTAGTTGTACCATCCGTTAACAATATTTGCTCTTTTTCTAGAATGCCTGTCATTACATAGCATATATCAAGTTTGTGGTCAGTTTGTGAATATTCTTGGACTGTGAATTTTAATGGTATTCCTACATATTTATTTCCAAATTTGTCTTGCCTGTGTGTCCATTTATCCTTTGCAAATTTTTGTGGTTCACCTGTAAGACAATTGGCTACTTCCCAGCTTTCTTCATTCTTAACATTATAAAAATAATTACCATTTTCATCCATCATGCCTCGACAATCGTCTAACTCATCTTCGACATCATTTGCTTTATCAAACCAACCCAGCGCATGAATTGGATATCCATCCATAGCATACCCAATGGGGCGTTTCATCTTCTCTATATATATTTCACCTAACTCTTCAATTAGACATATAGGAGAAATGTGATAATGATAATCATCTCCTCTTCCAGCATGACCTCCACAATTGTCTAGTTCTCCTTGATAAAGTGTATTTGGTCTTTTGCCTGTTTTAGGATTTACTGGCCCTTGTGTAAAAGGGTCAAAAATTGGCACCCCATTCACAGCAACACCTATTGCACCAGTATCTGTTAATGTGGGCTGATTTGCTTTTTTTGGCGTTCTTGTGATTTTATATTCATATTGATGCACTCGAGGAAATTGCTGATTTGTAGCAATAATTCCTTCCATCTTACTATGGGTCTCATCAGGTAGCCCATGAGAAGTAAAGGAGGCTGATTTCGAAGTGCATGCAAGATTCGATACTTCGTCTGTGTAACACGCCTCATCACACATGCATGTTGATATCTCGTGAGCATGAGAATTATTTGACAACATTAAGATAGCTAAGAACAATATAATCCGCATACTTACCCTCCTCTACTCACCTATATAGTTTAAAAAGATACCATAATTGTTTTTATAGTAGAAATAACTTATCTATTTAAATAACAACTAAGCATTTTATTTTTGTACCATTTCGAAAGATCTAAATTTATGAATAACTTTAATTGGAAGGACCCTTTCTTATTATCCGAACAGCTAAATGAAGAAGAAAAATTAGTTCAACAATCTGCAGCTCAGTTTGCATTAAANGAACTNTCTTCACGGCTTCAAGCTGCCCTTAATAGTGGTGGGATTGGTAGGAAAGGATATCAACTAATTGGACAGGCTGGATTGTTCGGTGTGACCTTGCCACATGAATTTGGAGGATCTAACGCTTCCCACACGTCATACGGGCTAATTGCCCGAGAGATTGAGCGAATTGATTCTGGTTTTAGATCAATTCTTTCAGTTCAATCCTCCTTGGTAATGTATCCAATCTTCAAATTTGGTTCAAACTTGCAGAAACAAACCTATCTTAAAAAATTAGGGTCAGGCGAGCTAATTGGTTGTTTTGGTTTAACAGAACCTGAGGCAGGTTCCGACCCTGCTGGAATGAGGACTACAGCTATTAAAACAGCTGATGGATACCGTATAAACGGCTCTAAAACTTGGATATCTAACGCGTCGATTGCTGATATATTTATTATCTGGGCCAAATCAGAGGAGGATAATGGCAAAATTCGAGGATTCATAATCGAGCGTGGGACAAAAGGACTCCAAACAAACAAAATTGATGGGAAATTGTCCATGCAGTCAGTTGATACAGGGTCCATTTATTTAAGTAATGTTGATGTAAAGAAAACTTCAATTTTACCTAACGTAGTNGGCCTTAAAGGTCCTTTTTCATGCTTAAANCTAGCGCGATACGGAATATGCTGGGGGGTTATTGGAGCAGCGGAAGATTGCTGGTTCAGAAGTTATGAATATGGAATGCAAAGGCATCAGTTTTCACGCCCACTTGCAGCAACTCAACTTTATCAGAAAAAACTTGTCGATATGCAAATAGAAATAACCCTAGGACTTCAAGCATGCTTAAGGCTAGGTCAATTGATGGATAGTCAAAATGCAACGCCTGAAATGATATCTTTATTAAAACGAAATAATTGTGAAAAAGCGCTGACAATTGCCCGTGCATCTCGTGATATGCATGGTGCTAATGGTATTCATCAGGATTATCAAGTAATGCGACATCTTGCAAATCTTGAGACAGTCAATACTTATGAGGGCACTTCGGACATTCATACACTTATCTTGGGGAGGGCACAGACTGGTATCCAAGCTTTTAACTAGTCTTAACGGATAGGTTACTTAATGATTTTACCTCTAGCCTTAATTATTCTCATTCATAATTTCCTCAAACGACTGAAAAAAAGCTTTTGCCAATTTACGAGCTGTACTAGTAATAAGTCTACTTCCAAGCTGAGCTATCTTACCTCCGGTCTCTGCCTTAGCGAGATATTTTAGAATCGTTTTTTCACCATCATCAAGTAATTCAACTTCTGCACCTCCTTTTGCGAAACCAGCTACACCACCTTCACCGGCACCACTAAGTGTCAATCTAGACGGCGCATTTGCTGTATCCAGTTCAACAGAACCACTAAATTTTGCCTTAATAGGACCAATCTTCAGAAGAACTTTAGCACTATACTTATTCTCTTCTGTCATTGTTAATTCTTCACATCCAGGTATGCATAATTTNAAAATNGTTGGGTCTATTAGTTTTGCAAATACCTCTCTACGATTTCCAGGGATTATGATCTCATCACTTANTTCCATATTATCTTTTCCTNAAAANGGTCTTTTAAAACATTNAAAAATTTTTGATTCTTTTGTGAAACACGCCAGCNCTTGAAAACATTATAATATTTGACATGCATTTACGAANTCTATTCGAGGTGCTCTNGGACGCATTTNCTCATAATCCCCATAACCAAGATTAATAAGNATATTAGACCTCCAGCTAGTACCTGAATAAAATGCCTCATCCGCGAGATTTTTGTTAAAACCATTCATAGGTCCGCAATCTAAACCAAGCAAACGGGCTGCAATTAAAATGTAACCAGCCTGCAACCATGATAACTCTCTTGCAAATTTATCGCGTTCTAACTCTGGTTGTGCCGCTATTTTAGATACATCTGCATGCGGTGCTAATAAAGAAATGTGCTTATGGTAATCAACATCATAAGCTATAATTATTGTTACGGGCGCAGAGGCAATTTTAGGCCGATTACCCTCACTCGCTGTTTCAATTAATTTTTCCTTGGCTTTTTGAGACTTAACAAAAGTAAGGCGCATTGGACAATAATTATTTGCAGTAGGNCCAAATTTTGCAAGTTCGTAAATTTCACGCAATATAGCGTCATCAACAACTTTGCTGGAAAAACTGCGATGAGTCCTTGCTTCCACAAAAAGCTGTTTTTTTAATTCAGCTAAGTCCATTTTAATATCCCTCTTATTTGATAATATTGAATTCTCTTCTTAATTTACTGCCATGCTGGTCAAGTTCTGGGACTTCACCTAATTGATATTTTTGCCCTTGAATAATACCAGAGGGTGAGAAGAGATTATATTCTTTTCCTCCCGAACTGACCGAAATAAACTCTGTCTGAGAATGAACAAGTAAATCATCCAATCCGTTTAATCGTCCAAAAGCAATATTATTTTTTTGCAAAGCATCTGCTAACGTATCTAATTCTATTTCGGCAAATCTAGAGTTTATAATTTTATCTAGTGCACTTCTATTCGCCACACGATTAATATTATTATCAAATTCTGGTTTTGTGGCTAACCATTCCATTTCAAGAATTTCATTACAAAAAAATTTAAATTCTCTTTCATTTTGTATCCCTATTAATATTTTTTTGCCATCTTTTGTTGAATATAGCCCATAGGGTGCGATAGTTGGGTGATTCAATCCCACACGAGCTACATCTGTATTTCCATAATGTTTTTGCAAGTGAGGCACATTCATCCAATCCATTAAACTATGAAATAGTGAGACCTCGATTTGACGTCCTTGATTTGTTTTTAATCGAGCATAAAGAGCTTGCAGGATACTCTGATATGCAGTCATCCCAGCTGCAATGTCGCATACTGAAACACCTACCCTGCCTGGCTCTGATTCAGCTCCTGTAATGGAAGAAAGTCCTGTCTCTGCTTGAATAAGTAAATCATAAGCTTTTACATTTGCAAATTTCCCTGTTGAACCGTAGCCGCTAATATCACATCTAATTAATGAGGGATTTAATCTTCGCATCCTCTGAAAATCAGCAACTAATCTGTCAATAACACCCGGCATGAGATTTTGTATAAAAACATCTGCATGCTTAACCATAGTTATCAAAACTTTTTTATCTTCGGGTTTTTTCAGGTCTAAACAAATTGACTCTTTTCCTCGGTTTAACCAAATAAAATAGGAACTTTTATTACCACCAGCCGCATCATATTTTCTGGCAAAATCACCTTCTGGTCGCTCTATCTTTATAACCCTAGCTCCAGCATCAGCTAACTTTCCTGACGCATATGGTCCTGCAACAGCTTGTTCAACTGAAACAATTAGCAATCCTGCTAAATCAGTATTAAAATTTTTATCCTTTGACTTTTCCATTCTTACCTTTTTTATGNTCAGAATTTTCGAAGCCAATCNCCAATTCCCTTGGCAGTCCAATTATCTTTGTTCTCAAGTAAATGATACAATGATTGTATTTTTTCTGTTTCAAGTAAATTATATGCCTTATCTTTAAGTCTTGGATAAGCATCAATAGCACTTTGGTTTCTATTCAAATCAAATTCAAAACTCTTTTTTGGCAAACCCTTTGCGCGCACAAAAACACTAGCAAAGCTATCCTCCATACCCTCATTGAACGATACATTTATTTTTTGCATCTGATGTTTGATTTCTTCATTCCTAACCAATTCTTCAAGGAAACTATCTAATGCTGCCGTATTATATCCACAAATNAACAAAGCAGCTACGTAATGAAAACTAAACTTACCTTGCAAACCTGTTTGCGGATTTTCAATATCACAGACTCCGTACCAACTAGAACTAACTGTAATATCAATTGTCTGAACAGTTTGTGGGTGAAGATAATTTTCTGATCTTGCGATAATTAAAGCTTCTATTGCTGCGTGTAACCCATGACAACAGGCATGAAGTTTATAACTAACTTTGTCAAAACGAAACGGTAATTCAGCACCTCGATCATAAAAAGATAAATGTGTTTTTTCTGGCGAATGTGTCTCGATAAAGCCCTGTGGACTGCCAAGCCCGTCTGGATTAGAGATAAAATCAAACCCTGCTAAAGTAGCCGCTTTGACTCCATTTGAAGCGGCTATTCCTGCATTAAGAGGCTTTCCCATTGTACCAAATTGCGACTTCAAACCAGATGCCATCGTGCTTGCTATCCCAAGAGCATGATATCTTTGTGTCTCCGTTAACTGAAGTAAACGACAAGCTCCAATTACTGCCCCAAAACAACCTGCCGTCGCAGTTTGGTGAAAACCAGCTCTATAATGCTCCATGCCTAATATTTCCCCAACTAGTATAGCTGCTTCTGCCCCAACCAGAAATGACTCTATGATATCAAGGTAGGTTTTATTGCTACTTTCGCTTAATGCTAAAATGGCGGGGAAAATGGCCGCTGATAAATGACCAATATGCAGAAAATGAGTATCATCATAATCTAAAGCATGGGAGATTGTACCATTAGCTAAAGCGGCAAGATGAGGGGCTGTCTTAATATTAAGTCCCAATACTGATGATGTTTGATTTCCTCCTTCATTTTGAACAAACTGCTGTATTTTTTTTGTCACAGGTTCTTGGCTTCCTGCTCCAGATACCACTAACCAATCAAAAAAGGAGTACTCGGCTACTTGCATGCATTTGGGTGGCAGTTCTCTTGAGGAGAAATAAGAGTAACACACTAAATCCCTAGATACATTATCAACAATTTTTAAAAAAGAATTATTATCCATATGATTTTGGCATACCAAGAATTTTTTCTGCAATATAGGACAAAATCATATTTGTTGAAATAGGCGCAACCTGATACAATCTGGTTTCGCGATATTTTCGTTCAACATCGTATTCTTCTGCAAACCCAAAACCACCAAATGTCTGCATACATGCCTCCGCAGCCATCCAAGAAGCGTCAGCAGCAAGAAGTTTTGCAATATTAGCACTTTCACCATCATTGATCCCATTATCAAATTTTTCTGCTGCATGATGCACCATTAATTCTGCAGCTTTCATATGTGCATAAGAGTTTGATATTGGAAATTGAATTCCCTGATTCTTTGAAATAGGCGCGTTAAACAGAATTCGATTATTCCCATATTCACTTGCCTGACGAATAAACCATTGGGCATCACCAATGCATTCTGCTGCTATTAAAACACGCTCAGCATTCATCCCAGAAAGAATATACTTAAAACCCTCCCCTTCGTTGCCAATGAGCGTATTTTTATCTACTTGCAAGTCCTGAATGAATATTTCAGTTGTAGAATGATTAATCATAGTACGAATTGGATTTATCTGAATGTGCTCCCCACTAACCTCTCTCATATCAATTAAGAAAACAGACAGTCCGTCCGTTTTCTTAATAACTTTTTCTATTGGGGTTGTTCTCGCCAAAAGTAATAACAAATCAGAATACTCAGCTCTAGATGTCCATATTTTTTGGCCATTTATTATATAACCAGAGTCTGTTTTCTTTGCGAAAGTCTTTAAAGAGAGGGTATCTGTCCCAGTGTTTGGCTCAGTTACACCAAATGCTTGTAGACGAATATCTCCACTTGCAATTCCGGGTAAATATTTTTGCTTCTGATCTTTAGAACCATGCTTTAATAAAGTTCCCATAATATACATTTGGGCATGGCAAGCAGCTGCATTCGCACCATTATAATGTATCCTTTTTAAAATTTCTAAAGCTGTTCTCAATCCTAGCTCAGAACCNCCATATTCTTCTGGAATCAAGGCGGCCAAATAACCAGAGGTGGATAACTTTTGGACAAATTGAGATGGATATTCTCTGTTTCTGTCTAAATCCCTCCAATAAGTCATAGGAAATTCAGAGCAAATAGCATCAACGCCCATTTGAATATCATTTATTAACTGGTCAAGTTCGCTCATTCTAATTTTAACCAAAATCAGCCGTAGCTGCTTTGGACTTGAACTCGTTGTAAATTTTTCTCCCAGATGATTCTAGATTTGATAGCTTAGTATCTAAATCTCCAAAGTTAAGCTTCCCATTTTGCTTCATTATCTCACCTTCAATGATAACTGTATCAACATTACCTGGATGACCATAACATATAATAGAATGAAGTGGGTTAAAGCTATTTTTCAAGTTCAAATCATTGTTTCTTAATAATGTGATATCTGCTTTTTTCCCGATTTCTAATGTACCAATTTTATCATCAAGTCTAAAATCTTTAGCGCCGTTTATGGTTGCCCAATCAAACGCATCTGATGTTGTAATTGGGATAGGATGAGGTCTTTGTCCTGTTTTCGATTGCTCTTCACGACTCAAAAAATGCCTCTCAACTTGCATTGTTGTTCGTGCAATCGCAAACATGTCGGGGGAGTAAGCACTTTCAATATCTGAGCCTATTGAAAATGGATAATTTTTTTTCAATAATCTTGCAGAAAGAGGGTTTCCATATGACATTTGCATTTCAACTTCTGCGGTAATAGTGAACGTAGCCCCAGAGTCAGTTAGAACCTCCAAATCCTTTTCTAATAATTCGTTTCCATGCACAATATTGATATGTTCACCAAGCAAACTATCTTTATAGGCCATAGAATATGCCTGCTCACCAACCATTTGCAAACCTGAATGGTGCATACTAGTTACCAAGTCCATATCCTTTGCTAACTTAAAATCCTGCATACATACTTCGTTCACAGCCATTTGTGGACCAAGAATAGCAAGCCCCATTGTTACCTTTTTATCAGAACTAGACATTCGGCCAGAACGAAGCCTAACTACCTCATTTTCTGGCATTGGAACTTCAGAAAAGTGTGGCTGCCCCGGTGCTGGATCTGGTTTTGGTGTCCCATGCAAAAATACAGCTCGTATGCCGGACTCCTCTAATCCGTCAATTGCTGCATCAGAATGATCGGGCGTACGGTTGCAGTGGTGCCAGTCAACCAAAGTAGTAACACCGTTGTTAATTTGGTTAAGAGCGCCTACCAAATTAGCAATGTAAATGTCTTCAGGCTCAAAAAATGTAGCTAAGCCAGCATGCATCGCTCTAAAGTAATTAGTTGCTGTCCAATCGCCAGCCAGTCCACGCAAACCAGTCTGCCAAGTATGTATATGGGCATTGACAAAGCCAGGCATCACTAGCATATTTTTTGCATCTAACTCTTTATATTTATTAGGATTTTCAATTGAGGTTTCTATAGAAACTATTATTCCATCTTTTACCAGTATATCATGTTTCTGATCGTAATTTTTGAAATCACTACCAGATACAATAAGCGCATTTTTAATAAGTAAATCACCCGGCATAATAGCTCTCCTCCATTTGAATAATTAAATTAAAATTGTTACGATCCATGGGAAATAGATTAGTATTGCTATAACAAATAGCATAGCAATTACGAATGGTGTGGACCCTGTAAAAATATCCCCTAGTGATACATTTAAATTTTTAGGCAAAGATGCCTTGACTACAAAAACACTTAAACCAAACGGCGGCGTCAGTAATCCCAGTTCGATTGCAATCACGGTAATTATGCCGAACCAAATTTGATCAACACCCATAGCAATTGTATAGGGAAGTGCAATTGGTAATAAAATTAACAAAGCCGATACTGAATCAAGAACCATTCCTAAAAGGATAATAATCAATATATGCAAAACTAAAAAAGCAAGTAAATTTAAATCCATTGATTGCAGAAAATTTGTTAGATGCATCGGAATTCCAGACAATGCAAGCATCCTAGTATACAGGCTAGAAGCAATAATTAAGAATAAAATTCCTGAGGTAATAAACCCTGCTTCAAANACAACTTCTTTAAATGTTTGAAAGTTTATTTTCCTTCTAAGGATAGCAGTAATAAATGCTCCAAGTGCTCCGACAGCTCCGGCTTCAGTGGGTGAGAAAAATCCGGCATATATCCCACCCATCACAAGAAAAATGAGAAATAAAATAGGTAAAATCTGTATTAATTTATTCTGTCTATCTTCGATTTCAGGCATTTCAAGAGATGGATTTATCTTTTCCAGAACACTGTTCGGAAAAAATTTTACAGAACAAAATATCATTAAACCAAAAATACATGAGAGTAATATACCCGGTAATATCCCAGCAATGAAAAGTTTTCCAATTGATACTTCCGCAAGAATTCCATAGATAATTAGCAGAATACTAGGAGGAATAAGCATGCCAAGCACTGAACTTCCTGCTACAATTCCAACCGCAAAACGATTCTTAAATCCATGATAAACCATAGGTGGCACAGCAATTCGGCTAAACACTGATGCAGAGGCTAAGGAAGAACCAGTAATCGAGGCAAAAATTGCATTTGCAAATACAGTTGCTATACCGAGTCCACCTTTTAACCACCTTAAAGTACGGACAGCGAGCGCAAACGCATCTTTACCGACATCTCCCCGTTCCAATAATAAACCCATTAAAACAAAAAGTGGCACAACTCCAAATTCAAAAGATTGAATCGCTGTAGCAGAACTCATACCGAGGGATTTAAAAGCAACTGGAAATTTATTTATGATTAGCCAAATGCCCGCGAATGAACTAAACATCAAAGCGATTCCAATTGGCATTCCCATTAACACTAAAAATAGCATGCCACCAAAAGCAATAAAGCCTAATTCTGCTCGCGTTAATGGTAAACCTGTTAATAAAAAAAATAAAATTACAACAAAGGCCAGTAAACCCATCATAAGAATTTTATCTTTAATATCACCAAAGCCATCTTGGTAAATAGTATAAAGATGGATTAATATAACTCTAATTATTTCAAAAATGATTATAAGGGAGGCTATGGAATTTACCAGTTTGAACGGCCATGTTGGTATAGTAAATGCTCCAATTGCACCAGTAAATTCCGAGCCAATGTAAGCCTTATAAAAGTCTGCCCAAAAGTAGATGGATATAAAATAAAAAACCACCAATGCAGCAACAAAAAATAGACTAGTTAACAAGTTACTAAATGATGGACTTATTTTCTGAAATAGGGTGGAAAATATTTCTGCAGATATTAAACGGTTGCGTCGAATGGTAATTCCTATTTGCAAAAAAACAACAGAAACTATACCAAAACCGACTATTTCAGAGACACCATTTATTGGGAAGCTAAAGAGATTTCTCAGTAAAACATCTACACAAATTAATATAGTTGCTAAAATAATAGCAACTGATGCAGCCCACGCGAATGATACTGAGATTGTATCAACTATATGGTCTATATATTTTAAAAAGTTAATGTACATTCCTGAAATGCGGCAGGCGGCTAACAAACCGTCAGCCGCCCCAACCTTTTTATCAATATTTAAATATTTGCGGACCAATCCCTAAGTGGTTGACCAGTTTCTGCGGCGAGTTTCATGAATTTTTTAAGTATATCGCCAGCAGGAATACCTTTCGGCTCAAGGTTTTGTACAAATAGGGCTCCCAGATCTTCCATACCATTCGCCATATCTTTTCTTTGACTATCTGGCATTTCACGAATAGTACAGCCAAAAGCCTCATATGCTCCAAGTGCCTTTTTACCAAGTATATTAATAACACCAGCATTTGCAGAGGAATATTCTCTTCCAAGAGTTTTAAGTACATCTTGTACTTCAGAGGGTAATGAATTGAATACGTCCAAATTCATTCCACTTGCACCAAAAGTAAATGGACCTGTATCCACTAATGTTACATGCTTAGCTTGTTCATATAGCTTTAATGGAAATGCTCCTGCATGGATTATAATGACGCCATCACCAACACCTGTTTCAAGTTGCGAGTACATAGCCGGTAGTCCAGATGGCACAACAGTAGCCCCAAAAGGAGTAAGATAAGGCGCTGTTGTGGGAGCTCCTAGAATTTTCATTCCCTCTAAATCAGACAACTTATTAATAGGTTTTTTGGTAAACAGGTGATACCCCCCTGAGACACATGCACCAAAAGAGATTACATCTTGTTTTGTCCATTCGTCCTGCATTGCTTTTTCGCTATCATCCAGTACATTCATAATGCCAACAGCCTGCTCCGGACTAGTAGTTGTAAAGGGCGTACTGAAATATATATTATGAAGCGGAAGTGTTGAAGGCTCCCAGAGACTTCCAATCCAACCAATATCTGTTAAATTATTAGTCACCGCCTCTAATGTGTCATTAAAATTATAGAGTGCTCCTCCATAAGCTTCAGTCCATTCTATTTCGTATTCACTTCCGCGCTCTTTGAGCATGCTATTTGCTTTAGCAACGATAACAGACTGAAGTGGACCCACCCATGGTATTACTGTTGGATGACTAGATGCAATCGTGAGATTAATTTTCTTTGTCGCAGCAATAGCCTCTTTGAAAGCTGCCAATGGCATACTAGCCGCGATTAATCCTGCATTAAAGTTTCTTCTGTTTATCATTTTTACCTCCCCATGAATTACAGATTTCCAGTTTTTTAATGATAATCAATATATCAGCTTAACTTATATATTTCGTGATACCACCGCAGATTTCTACTGTAGTCCCCGTCATGTATGAATTTCTCTCCGACACCATAAAAGCTGCTAAATCGCCAACTTCACTAGGTTCTGCCCATCTTCCAAGCATTGTCTGAGAGGCAAACCCTTTGCGCAATTCTTCTGAAGTAATATTTCTGACTTTAGCCATTGCCTCACCTCTAGGCCCCCAAGATTCTGTGTTTATCATGCCAGGGCAAATATTATTCACTGTAATATTACTGGAGCCTAATTCGTTAGCCATTAATTTGTTAAAACCTATGAGGCCAGCATTTGGAATAGTAGTAGATAACGCTCCCGGCATAAGTTGTGTACCAGAAAATCCCGTAACGTTAAGTATCCTTGCCCAATCATTGTTTTTTAAATGTTCAGCAGCATGTTTTGTTGTATATACTGCTGCCATAAGATTAACGTTTATTGCCCTAGCCCATGTATCTTCACCCATAGTNGCTAGTGTGCCTGGTATCATACCGCCAACGTTATTAACTAAAATTTGTAAACTTCCAAGCTCTTTTACAGCCTCTTCAATAAATAGCTGACAGCCGTCCTCTGAGGATAAATCTGCAATAACACCTACAGCTTTAACTCCTTTAGCTTTTAGTTCTGAGACCGTCTGGTCGAGTCTTTCTTTATTTCTTGCACAGATTGCGACATTACAACCCTCATTAGCCAATGCATGAGCAACAGCTTCTCCAATGCCTTGGCTAGCGCCAGTTATAGCAGCNTTNTTATTTTTTAGACCTAAATCCATCNCAAAGTCTCCAAACAATTTCGTTAANTGNATATATTTTCAAGAAAAAAAATATTTTAATCAAACAAAAATTATGTTTTCTTGGGAAAATGTGAATTCATAANANTCGTNTAAATTNATNATCAAATTTATGATANCATTAAAATTGAANTTTANTTATATCTNNAACCATTAAAATGGGGTTGAATATGCCAAGAATTGATTACGTAGATGAAGAAACAATTTCGGATGAGGCCAGAAGTTTAATTGAAAGCGCTGACGAAACTGGGGCTCCTGACCCACGATGTGTACGAATTTATGTTAAAAATAAAGATGCTGGCGTCGAATGGGTTAAATATTGGAACAGTTTGCTTTATGGGGGCGTGCTTCCTCATGCCCTAAAAGAATTATGCAGAATCTATATTTCGATTGACCATGAATGTGGGTATTGCTCAACGGTTAGGTCTACTAAGGGTGCTGCAGAGGGTGTTACTGAAGAAAAAGTGGCAGCTTTAATGCATTTCGAAGCCTCAGACCTGTTTTCAGAAAAAGAAAAAATAGCCCTTACCTATGCCAAAAAATTTAAAACTAGCGTGGCCGAAATTGACAATGATGAGGTTTACAACTCTTTAAAAAAGACATTTACAGACGAAGAAATTATTGAACTTGGGATGCTCTGTGCACAGACTGACGGTGTTGGAAAATTTGCAAAGTCTTTAAATATTATAAGCTGGGAAGATGCATGTATGATCAATCCTAATATTGTAAAAAAAGAATATGCTAATTCTTAAAACAATAGTTTTTAATCTATTTGAGGGAACAAATTAATGCCAACCGTATTGATAACTGGTGCGAATCGTGGTCTTGGGCTAGAATTTACAAAAATTTATGCCGAAAATAAGTGGAAGGTTATTGCATGTTGTCGCACGCCAGATAAAGCATCTGAATTAAAACAAATTAAATCAGAGTTTGACTCACAAATAATCATTTTCAAAATGGATATTTGCAATCAAAAAGACATTGATGATTTTTGTAATGAAAATAAAACTACCACAATTGATTTGCTAATTAATAACGCTGGCGCACAATTCGAAAATTATGGCTCTGCAGCATATGAAAGTATGGGAGAGGATCCAAACCCTGCTAATTATGATTATGAAATGTGGGCAGAAACTATGAAAATAAACTTATTCGCCCCAACAAAATTGACAGGTCATTTAACACCGATGTTAGAGCGAAGTGATAACGCCAAAGTCATTATGCTATCCTCTGGTATNGCAAGTCTCGAGAATACTTGGCAAGCAGGTAGATATGCCTATAAAACAAGCAAAGCCGCTCTGAACATGGTTGTGCGTACCTTGGGTGAATGGCTCCAAACAAAGAAAATTGCTACATTCGCCGTGTCACCAGGGTGGACAAGAACTGATATGGGGGGACCAAACGCTCCCCACGATTCCAGGACAGCCGTTGTTGGATTGTATAAAGTGATATTNGAGGCAGATTTCGCAAATACTGGAAGCTTNTACAATTTTGATGGAAAAAAAATACCCTGGTAGNGATAGTGCNTTTAAGATNATTTTCGCTGCCATCCAGCAATCTCGGTATGGTCACACCCTAATTCTAGTTCATTTTCTGCTCTTTTCCATTTATCTATACTTGTCTTTGAAAGGCTAAAATCAACTTTTAGAGAATTAGCAAGGTTCAAAGCAGTAAGAATATCTTTATTCATCAAGTCCATTCTAAAACCAGAATTGAATTTTTCGGATAGAATAAATTGATGAAATTTATTTTCAGTACTATTGTTTTTTCCCGAAGAATAATTCAGCACATCTATAAAAGTACTCGGCATAACACCAAATTTTTCTGCCAATGACAATGCCTCCGCAACTACAAGTAAACCCGTGGCAGAACATAGATTATTAAGGCATTTACAAGCTTGTCCGCTTCCTAAGGACCCTGTGTGAATTATTTTTCCTCCCATCAAAGTCAAGGTAGGCATTGCTTTTTCAACATTGGATTTATCACCACCCACTAAAATGGCCAATTCTCCAGATATTGCCTTTTTAACTCCACCAGAAACAGGTGCATCTATTAGATCTACACCCATTTTCGTTAAAGTGTTCCCAAGTTCAATTGTAAGATGTGGATCACTTGAACTCATGTCTATTGCAAGTGTTCCCTCCTTTAAATTAGGTAAAATTCCTTTGTTGCCACAATAAACTTCTTGAACAATGGATATGTCAGGGAGACAAGTAATTACCGTATCCGAATTTGCAGCTAGTTCAGACAAATCATTCGTTGGTACGACGTTTTCCGGCCACAAATTCTTTTTTAAGGTTTCTATATTTAAATCAAATACGTAAATATTATGCTGTTTTTCTTTAGCTAAATTTTGNGCCATGGGGAAACCCATGTTACCCAAGCCAATAAAACCAATATTGCTCATAACTTCTCACTACCTCTACAATAAAAAACCTGAATCTAGAGAAAAATTTCTTTTTGCTGTTCACAGATATTTTTTAGCAAAATTAGCACATGCGGAACCAACTACCTGTAAATGATCCAGATTATCGTAAAGTGACATATGAGAAGCATCGCCACCTACTTGAAGCAACTCTTTTCTGGGACTCGGTATAGTTTGAAATGCCGGCACCTCAAATTCGGTCATTGTTATATCATCATACCAAGAAGTAACCATTAACGTTGGTTGATGAATAATCCTTTTCATATAGGGTGTAACATCGTATCGGATTGCATATTCAAAGCTTTGGACTGTAGTCCAGTGTTCGTGATTAGGCGCAACCGTCTCTTTGAATTTTTTAAATACAGGCCAAGTCTCCGGTGCAGGCCAAACTGATGCCTTTTCATGTGGATGCGCTGAGTGTGCAATAGTACCGTGCTTCCCAGTTTTAAATCTTTCAACCCGGTCTTTAGCGACTATATCCCATAATTCACGTAATCCCACATTTGAATTAGCTCGAAGTGCGTTATACCAGCCATCCAACATTGGAACAACACTCATGATAATTCTTATCCTAGGGTCAAGTGCTGCGACTGGGAAAACATGCCCTCCTGCGTAAGAAATTCCCCATATTCCTATTCTTTTATCATCAATATCCCCGCGCTCACAGACATAGGTAACTGCATTAATCAGGTCGTCAATTTGCTCCCAAGGGTTAATATGCTGTCTTATTTCACCCTCACTTTCACCCAGATTTCGATAATCAAAAGATAAAGCAGCATATCCGGCGTCTGCTAAAAATTGAGCGTATTCGGGTTGAATCAGCTCTTTTACGTAACACCATCCGCCCCCCATCACAATACATGGATATGGCGGTTTTACGTTATCAGGTATATAAAGATGTCCTACTAATTTTAGCCCATCACTATTAAATGTAACGTCTTCTCTTGGCATTTGCTTCTCCTAAAAATCACAATTTTGATTAACAAATTTTCCGATTTAATTATTTCAATCCGTTTTTTTATCCCACGCAACCAGGCTTATTTGGCTAAACAATCCTGCTTTTACATACGGATCGTTATCAATAAAATTTTGGACTGCCTCNCTATCAGNNGCATCTACAATTATCANTGTTCCTATAGGACTTACCCCATCGTCACATACCAACGGGCCTGCATGAACGATTTTCATACCATGTTCATACACATANTTTACATGTGCAGGATTATTNTTNGTTCTNANGGCTGATTTATCATGACAATCAATAGCTGAATAGACAAAAAGCATTCTATTTTCCCTCCGACAAAACTAAGCCTAATGGCGCTTATTTAGACGCTTAATTTTATCCATAACAATAACTCTACAATAAATTTTTGCTGTGTCACTTCATATTTTATAGTTAGCTAAGAAACTCTCTATTTCTGTTAAGAAAACTTTTTGAAACAAATCAAGGACGAGAATCTAACACTCAAAACATTATGGAAAATAGGATTTAAACTATTTTTCCTATCGCCAGCCAAGTTCATCTCTAGCCTTATCAAGGCTGTCAAAAATCAGATGACCTAGGGCAACACATTTTTCTGAAGGAATTTTTATATCTGGNATCTGGATAACAGGTATGCCTGCAGCATGTGCTGCCATTACACCAACATCTGAGTCCTCAAACGCAATGCAGCTATTGGCTGATACGTTAACACAAGAGGCTGCTTTTAGATAAATATCTGGAGCAGGTTTTGCATTTCTTACTTGATCACCTCCAATAATAAACCCNATAAATGAACGTAATTTTGCACGCGTCAAGAGTGTTTCAGCAGATTGAGTATACGAAGATGTGGCAACTGCAATTTTAATTTTTCGAGAATTAATATAATCGAGAAATTCTAATGCACCTTCCTTGGCTGGAACTTCATCATTTAAAATTTCCTGAAAATGCTCCCACCAAGTCTGATTAAAATGTGTGATATTTGCATCCTTAGGCAGGATAGAAGTTAGTAGCTTATCTCTTAAAACAGAACCATGCCCACTTAGTTGGGCATACTCCTCATCTGAGCAAGAAAAATTAATTTTTTTGCAGCTATAAAAAAAGGCATGCTTAGCTACTTTTTCTGTGTCTAGGAGAAGCCCATCCATATCTAATAAAATAGCTTCTGGAAGGGGAACCGGCTTATTAATTATATTGATTTGCATTTGTTATTCTCTTTTTAATTAATTCTTTTTGCCGATAAATTATGTATCATAGAAGCATTAATATTATTCAGTAAATTTTCAAACTTTAGGGAGATAATTAGTAAAATGATAAAAGCACCCGTCTTTGATGGTCATAATGACCTATTACTAGCGCTTTGGCGTTCTAATGATTTAGACGGAAACGATTTTATATTTGGAAGGAAAAAAGGACATATTGATCTTCCAAGGTGCAAAAAAGGTGGTCTTAAAGGGGGATTTTTTGCAATCTTTGTTCCTGCAACNAATGTAGCACCAGAAGCCTTTTGGGAACGTCATCCAGACCTAGTAAAAAATAAAAAAGGGGCAAAAGAAAAAAAGCCCTCCAACAACTTACTAAATACAGAACAAATTTCACAAACATATGCTTACGCAGCTACAATCGAGATGATAAATATAGCGCATAATATAGCTGACCAAAATCCAGACAAACTAGAAATTTGTACAGATTATGCAACATTGCAGAGTTGCATCGATAAAGAAAAAATTGCGCTACTTTTGCATATTGAAGGTGCAGAGGCAATCAGCTCAGACTTAAGTCAGATAGAGATATTATACAACATTGGATTGAGGTCTATTGGTCCTGTATGGTCACGTAAGAATATTTTTGCGGAAGGGGTAAATTTTAGTTTTCCTTCAACTCCTGACCAAGGTGATGGTTTAACGGATGCTGGCAAAGAGCTAATTCGTTTTTGCAATAGAAAAAAAATACTCATTGACCTCTCTCACTTAAATGAGAAGGGGTTTTGGGANATTGCAAAAATTTCTGATAAGCCTCTTGTCGCCACCCATTCTAATGTTCATTCTCTTTGTCCATCTCCACGAAATTTAACACAATCTCAACTAGCAGCGATTGCGGAAACTAATGGTGTTGTAGGTTTAAATTTTGGGATTGGTTTTCTACATCCTGAAGGTAAACAAGACAAAAATCTGAGTCTTGATAATATGTGCAAACACCTAGATGCGCTTCTTGAAATCCTTGGAGAGGATGGGGTTGCACTTGGCTCTGATTTTGATGGTATTCAAATATCGAACCATATTTCAGATTGCTCAGGTCTGCCACAACTTATTGCTTCAATGAAAAAGAATGGATATGACGATACCTTAATCCAAAAAATATGCTTTGAAAATTGGCTTAANTTATTGAAGAAAACAATTGGTTAACAATTTTCNAANATACCATANTTTNATCTAATTAATTTTAAATTNAANTTAAAAATTACCCTTCATGAAGCCGTCATTTTAGGAACAACATGTAAAAATGTGTTTAGTTCTTGATTATCTGCCTCAACCGCGCGCCTAAGGTGATATTCAATATCTGGTATAGCNGACTTTACCCTTGCCCATGATGGAATAAAGGGTGTTTCCATTGGTGCATAACTAAAATCACTTCCTGCCCGCATAATATTTTCAGCAAATAACTCTACGGCTCTTTCTTCAGAATCTATGTCATAGCTCAACCCATTAACCTCAGCATCTGTTTGGTAATGACGAACCATATCAAGAGCAATTCGAAAGTAGGATGCTTTTAGAGTTCGAAATGTATCAGGTCCNAAACAATACCCTTGAGTAGCCAATTTTCTTATAATTACTTTTACTATATCAATTGACATGCGTGATAAACCAAAATCACGGTCATCTTCAGAAAGTTCTTGATGTTTATGTTCATAAGTATCCGCAATATCAATCTGGCATATCCTGTTACTAGCTTGATTTCTCTGCATCTCTGATAATATTCCAACTTCCAATCCCCAATCTGAAGATATCCGAAGTTCAGGTATAAGAGACCTTCTAAATGAAAACTCTCCTGCGAGAGGATATCTAAAACTCTTCATAAAATTAAGATAATCGCTGTGACCTAGCACTTGTTCCATTGCCAAAAGCAAAGGGGACACTAGCAGTCGGCAAGCTCTGCCGTTCATTTTATTGTCTGATATTCTTGCATAATATCCCTTACAAAATTCAAATTGATAATTTGGATTTGAAATTGGATAGAAAAGTCTTGCCAATAACATCCTATCATAGGTCAAAATATCGCAATCATGTAACGCNACNGCATCTGCNTTAGCTCTCGCATTAACNTACCCTATACAGTACCATACATTTTGGCCTTTNCCNGGCTCCATTGGGGCAAGACCTTTTTCTTCAAGCATTTGTGAAATAGCCTTCATGCGAGGACCATCATTCCATAAAAGTGAGAATGGCTGGTTCAACTCTTTAAAGAAAGAATATGCATATTCGTATTGATCGCGATCTGCTTTATCTAATCCGATTATAATATGATTAAGATATTTTACCTTTGAAATATTTCTTACAATTTCTTTAAGCGCAGAGCCCTCTAATTCAGAATACAGGCTAGGCAATATTAGTTCCATTGGCCGATACCCCGCAAATAACGAAAGGTCATCTTCCATCTGCTTAAGTGTTTTAGTACCAAAGTTATGTAAAGTAGCCACACTACCATTCTGTGCAAAATCACCCATAACGTAATGTCTCCTCTATGTGATTTAAATTTAATGCTTTTCTAACTGCCTCTAACCATCCGAGGGGAGCAATATTTCCTGCAATGATAGTGCGCTCAAGTGGCATGGCTATCGAAAGAAGGGGTTTGTGCGGGCGAGGTATAATGCAAGCTATATCGCAGTTTTCAAGCATATATGAGTCATTTTCACTGTCGCCAACTCCTACTAAAAATGGTTCAAACCCAAAACTCTTTTGTTTGATGCGGATTAAATTGCAATAATCGGCTTTATCGTGCTTTCCACTCAAGGTCATTAATCTGCCACCTTGCTGAGCCATTAAATTTTTAGTGCTCAATAAATAGTTTAAATTCTGAAGTTGTATTTGATTACCTAAAAATTTAAAATTGAGAGAATATTCTCGAGCTAACGCATTTTCAAGTTTCTGGCCAGTAAGTCCAAATACGTCTGACTGTTGTTTCACATTCATTTCGTGCACAAATAAACATTGATTTTTCAGTTCTTCCGTTACAAATTCACACCATATTTCCCATATTTTCTCAGAATTAATAGCCGCTTGGGATAAAGTAAAAGGCCTAGACGATTTTCCTGATGTGATTTCTTGGATGTTCTGAAACCCTGCACCATTTTCATATATGAACGGGACATTTCTTCCCAACTCTGCACAAAACACTTCCATTTCTAATTTAGTTTTACTAGAGGCAGGTACTATCAAAGTTCCGGAATCCAATAAATTTAGTATGTCGGAATGAATTTGTTTAAAGCTGAAAGTTGAATGACTCAACAGACTACCATCAAGATCAGTGATTATAATATTTTTCAATTTTTTACCTATCTGATCCCAAGAATGACAATAATAGGAAAAACCACAAAGAAAAGTGCTTATTTTTATGCAATGTGCTGCATTTACTGCATCGGTGCTTATCAAAAATAAAGGTGATTAGTTGATTTTTCTAAATTATAGTAAGCAAAATTCATTTAATTAATTTTTTTTGAGAGGAATATTATGAGTGTTTTTGACAAAGATTTATTCGACACTGGGTTAGCTAAGCGAAAAGCAACACTAGGAGAAGAATACGTAGAACAATGTTTAGCTAACGCTGATGAATTCACAAGACCATTCCAAGAAGCAATGACTGCTTGGTGCTGGGGTTTTGGATGGGGTGATGAGGTNATTGATGCNAAAACTCGTTCTATGATGAACCTAGCCATGTTAGGGGCAATGGGACGAATTCATGANTGGGAATTGCATTGCAGGGGNGNNCTCAATAANGGTNTTAGCAAAGAAGAAATANGAGCTATTATACATTGTGTTGGTATTTATGGAGGTGTGCCATTGTCTCTAGAGTGTTTTAGAGCTGCTAAGAAGGTATTTGCTGAGCGAAATATAGAATAATACCAATGATAAATAATTTGGTAAGTAATATTAAAAATATAGGCCCTTAAAATGGGGAAATTTAATGCCTGCAAAAAATAACTGAATTTAAATTAGGTCTGAAAAAATATTTGAAATCAAATTGCGTAAAATTCGCGTGCAGTCTTTTTAAAAATTGATTCATGCGAAGATTTGGGAATTAGGGTTTTAAAAGCACTCATCAAAGTGTTGTAGTCTGAATATAGACTATCAACAGGAAAATTAGATCCAAACATGCATCGTTCTGACCCAAACTGATCTAAACATGTTTCGATTATGGGCCGAAAGTCCTCACTCGTCCAATTATGCTTAAACATTCCAAGTCCTGAAATTTTGCATGTTACATTAGACAGTGAAGAGAGTGACTTTAGTGCTTTTTGCCAGTAATTGATTCCTTCTATTGTTCTGTCATGTGGACTTCCAGCATGGCAAAGTGCAACCTTCAACTCTGGCACCTTCTCAAAGAGTAAAGAAGCTTGCTTCATAACCTCTGGAATAAGCTGCAAATCAAATGAATACCCTAGTTTAGATAGTGTTTTAAGGTTTTGCAGTACAATTGGAGATGCAATATTATCTAAGAGAATAGAACCTGCTTCCTTACCAGGTGCTCTACTTAAAATTTGTCTTACTCCAGCTACTGATGGTAAAATTTTAAACTTTTCCATTTCTAATCGCATTTCAGTTTTAGTTAAGTCACAAAATACGACTTGTTTCATATTCCAATCAGGATGGTTTTTAATAATATCATCAACCCAAATCGCTTCCTTTGCGGGTTCTTTGGCGCCAACTTGAATATGAATAGACGCCTTAAATCCATGTGGCTTGCAATCTTTTTTAAAATCTTGAATTAAATAATTTTTCTGAATTGGTGTCGGGTCACCAAAAAAGCGCTTCTTTGATTTATCCTCTAACCATGGGTATGAAACAGCTGACAAATCCCACAAATGATGGTGTGCATCAATCATCTAAAACTGTTTTCCTGCATCCGCTTTAGTATATCAACGCCTTGCATTTTCCAAAAATGTAATAAATCAATAAAAACCCAGTTTTCTGTGAGTTTTTCTCCTTCACGCCTATAAAAGTCAATTACCCGCATATCTGCGGACTTGGCACTTCCTGGCATTCCCATAAATCCACCTTTAGGAGTAAGTGTAAGATTTGGCCAGCCAAAAAATCCCCCAAAAGCTCCCTCTGCTATCCTGCAAACATGCCCGTTGAATTTTCTATCTGTAAAACCTGCGCGAAATGGCCCAGAGTGCTGCTCAGCATAGCGCTCAATAGTATATGTGGCNCCAATACCAGAGGGACCCCACCAGATCATATCTTCGTTCCAACTGCGACGAAGCTCATCAACGAGAGGTTTATCACTACCACCACTCCAGTTTTTGCTATCCTCAATCATAAATTCAATTGCGTTNAGCGTCTTAGTACCTTCTTCATCTGGTAAGGACTGATAAACCAATCCGTTATGTGTCATTGGACCAGGTTGAACAAGATGTGCCCCCGTTTGTGGCGGAAAGGGATTAAATCCTGCCTGCATCATAAAATGGGGNATATCAAAAAACATTGCTGTTTCAATNATTTTATCATCTACAATGTGATTGAACTCACCATATCGAAGCATAACAATTTTTCGTGTNGGAGGAATTTCAAGCCAGGGCGAATCAAACAAGCCNAAAAAATGCCCCATTGATGCAACCCATATACCTTTATAGCCCTCTATATTATTTTCNCCTGCNAAAAANATATCCATTCTTCGTTGTAAATTACTTAGAGCTTTTTTTAANGGTCTCCAGAATTGGTCTGAGACTGCCTTGGGACCAAATTGTTCGTTAAGAGGATGATACCCTCGCCAAAAAATTTCCGGATGCATAACTTCAAATAACAAATCCTCAACTGCGTTTTCCGGAGTCGAGTCGAGCCTTTGATAATAATCCAGTACAGTTTTTTTTGCTCTTTGTTTTTGGCTCATATCGTTTTTAACTCTGTATTTTTTTACATGGTAATATAAGAAAAATTTAACTTGCCAAGTAAAGAATTACTTGTCTAGAATTTTTGCAAACGTATGCAAAATTACCTTAACGATTATGTTATTTATTTTTTCAGGNAGGCCCTGATCGACATTTCAAAACTATACAGGAGAATAATATATTATGTTTTTCAAAACAATTTTAACAGCAGGAGCCATAGGGCTCCTTTCAACTGCGTCATATGCTGGATGTGGTATCGATTCTGGATCTGTGCGAATTGGTGGAAATGATTTTCCAGCCTATCAAGCCGTAGCAGAAGCTGCATCCCAATGCTCAGGGGGTGGAGTTACTGTATCTGTGGATTTAAATAAAGACCATAAGGACCGGCAAGTTGCTTCACTCACAGCAAGCCCGGCAGAATTTACATCATCTCTGGCAAATAATAGCGCATTGAGTGCATTAATGAACGATGGTCTTGTTCGTCCACTCAACAACCTAATAGCTAAACATGCATCTGGCCTTCAAGATATGCAATTCGTTACAGTAGACGGTGAAGTTATGGCTATTGCGTACATGGCTAATGCTCAACATTTATTTTATCGTTCTGATATTTTAGACGCTGCGGGTGTTGCCCCACCAAAAACATATGAAGAAGTATTAGCTGCTGCCAAAACTATTAAAGATAAAGGTTTAATGGAATATCCGATTGCTGGAACTTATGCAGGTTGGAATTTAGGTCTAGAATTTATTAATATGTACTTAGGACATGGGGGTGAATTTTTTGAGAGTGGTTCGGCAAAACCTGCTGTAAACAACTCTAAAGGTGTTGCAACTCTCAATATGATGAAATCCCTTACAGAATATATGAATCCTGATTTTTTAACTTATGACTCAAATGCTGTTCAGGCAGACTGGGAAGCNGGAAAAGTAGCTCTTACCAATTTATGGGGATCACGAGCNGGACCAGTGACAGATGGAGAGGGTTCAACACCAGANATAGAAAGTAACACAAAATTTACTAGCGCACCTACTGTGGCAGGTGGTTCCAGACCAGCAACAACTTTATGGTGGGATGGCTTCACTGTTGCCACAAACATATC
>FUFK010051435.1_pt1 | contig 33354 bp, 34 predicted proteins | sample 1021851 | NCBI WGS metagenome assembly FUFK01 (sample SAMEA51879418, study PRJEB19060) | metagenome | reverse complement strand
GGGCCTTAGCTCAGCTGGGAGAGCGCTACAATGGCATTGTAGAGGTCAGCGGTTCGATCCCGCTAGGCTCCACCATTTTCCCCATTGCGGGCCGGATATGTTGGTAGCAGGCCGCGACGACGGTTGCGGCTTGCTTCCACCACACCCGGGCAGACAGTTCTGGGTTTCACCGGGGAATTCCCCACGCTGGCCAACGAGTTTTCGTTCGCCGGCGTTTTTCGCGTCTATTCGGGCCGCCCGCGGTTCGGAAGGAGTAAGCAGGCATGTTCGACAATCTGTCCGATCGCCTCGGTAACGTCTTCGACCGCCTGAAGGGGCGCGGCGCGCTGTCCGAAAGCGACGTGCGCGAAGCCATGCGCGAGATTCGCGTGGCGCTGCTCGAAGCCGATGTCGCGCTGCCCGTGGTNCGCCGCTTTATCGATGCGGTGACCGAGAAATCGGTNGGCCAGGACGTGCTGCGCTCGGTCACGCCGGGNCAGCAGGTCGTCAAGATCGTCGATGACGAGCTGGTGGCGATGCTCGGCGGAGGCGAGGATGCCGATCCCGCCGACCGCGAACTCAATTTCGCGGCCAAGCCGCCGGTGGTGATCATGATGGTCGGCCTGCAGGGTTCGGGCAAGACGACCACGACTGCCAAGCTGGGCAAGCTGCTCAAGGAAAAGCACGGCAAGAAGGCGATGATGGCGTCGCTCGACGTCAACCGTCCGGCGGCGCAGGAACAGCTCAAGGTGCTCGGCGAACAGGTCGATGTCGCCACGCTGCCGATCATCGAGGGCCAGCAGCCGGTCGATATCGCCCGCCGGGCGATGGACAGCGCCAAGCTACAGGCCGCCGACGTGCTGCTGCTCGATACGGCAGGCCGCCTGCATGTCGATGAAGCGCTGATGGCCGAGATGAAGGCCATCGCCGGCGTGTCGACGCCGACCGAAGTGCTGCTGGTGGTCGACAGCCTGACCGGCCAGGACGCGGTCAATGTCGCGCAGAGCTTCACCGGCGAAGTGCCGCTGACCGGCGTGGTGCTGACCCGCATGGATGGCGATGCGCGCGGCGGTGCGGCGTTGTCGATGCGCTATGTCACCGGCAAGCCGATCAAGTTTGCAGGGACCGGCGAAAAGCTCGACGCGATCGAGGCGTTCGACCCCAAGCGCGTGGCGGGCCGCATCCTCGGAATGGGCGATGTCGTCAGCCTGGTCGAAAAGGCCGCGCAGGGCATCCAGCAGGACGAGGCGGAAGCGCTCGCCAAGAAGATGGCCAAGGGCCAGTTCGACCTCGAAGACCTGCGCATGCAGTTGAAGCAGATGCAGAACATGGGCGGGCTGGGCATGCTCGCGGGGATGCTGCCGGGCATGAAGAAGGCCAAGGCGGCGATGGCTGCGTCGAACATGGACGACCGGGTGCTGCTGCACATGGATGCGATCATCGGGTCGATGACCGCCAAGGAGCGCAAGAACCCCGCGCTGCTCAACGCCAAGCGCAAGAAGCGCGTGGCAGCGGGGTCGGGNACGCAGGTGCAGGACGTCAACAAGGTGCTGAAGATGCACCAGGAGATGTCGCGCGCCATGAAGCAGATCAAGAAGATGGGCGGGCTCAAGGGCCTCGGCGCTTTGTTCGGCAAGGGGGGCATGGGTGCCGCCATGCCGGGTCTTGGCGGTCCGGGCGGCGGGATGCCCGGAATGGGCGGCGGCAAGGGGCCGNGGGTGGATCCCTCCACGCTNCCGCCNGACCTGCANGACCTNCTCAACAAGAAATAGATTTCAGACGTTTACATTCGAAAGGTAATATCAAATGGCAGTTGCAATCCGTCTTTCGCGTGGTGGTGCGAAGAAGCGCCCCTACTACCGCATCGTGGTTGCCGATTCGCGTGCCGCACGCGACGGCAAGTATCTCGAGCAGATCGGCACCTACAACCCGATGCTGCCCAAGGATTCNGGCGAGCGCGTCAAGCTCAACGAAGACCGCGCCCGCCACTGGCTGAGCGTCGGCGCCAAGCCGAGCGACCGCGTCCACCGCTTCCTCGATGCCGCCGGCATCCTCGAGCGCAGCCCGCGCAACAACCCGAAGAAGGCCGAGCCGGGCGAAGCCGCCAAGGAACGCGCCGAGGAAAAGGCCGCGAAGCAGGCTGAAGCCGAGGAAGCCGCCAAGGCTGCCGCNGAAGAAGCCAATGCTCCGGNCGAAGAAGCAGCTGCCGAAGACGCTCCCGCCGAGGAAGCCGCAGCTGAAGAAGCTACCGAAGACAAGGGCGAGTAAGCACGCCCATGTCGGACAAGCCCGTCACGCTCGCTGCCGTCACCGGTGCGCATGGCGTGACGGGCGAAGTCCGCCTGAAGCTGCTCGGCGAGGGCTATGAAGCGCTCAAGCCGCACAAGAGCTTCAACGNGGGNTCGCTGACNCTCACCAAACTCCGCAGNGANAACAAGGGCGGCGCGATCGCGCGGTTCGCCGAGGTGGCCGACCGGACCGCNGCCGAACAGCTGCGCGGNACCGCACTTGCGGTTTCGCGCGAGNACCTGCCGGCGCTGGACGAGGGGGAATTCTATTTCTCCGACCTGCTCGATCTGGCCGTCGTCACCGNTACGGGCGAAGCGGTGGGNCGCGTCTGCGCAGTGGAGAATTTCGGCGCGACCGATATCGTCGAGATCGAGAAAACCGACGGCAAGAAGTTCATGGCGCCGCTGACCGCGCAGGCAGTGCCGCGCTGGGACGCGAGCCAGNTGGTGATCAACCCCGATTTCATCGGCTAGCCGGGAGGCGCCCGCAAATTCAGCGCCTGAGCGGACGTTCGCGGGCGAGGTGATTGCGGATCGTGGTCGCGGCAACGCCCGCCTGTCCCATCGCGTGGCTGATCTGGTCGAGTCCGATCACGACGTCGCCCGCAGCGAACAGCCCCGGCACGCTGGTTTCGAGATGGTCGTCCACCAGTACGCAGTCCTGTTCGCTGACCTCGGCCCCGCAGCTGACTGCCAATCCCGAACGCACCAGCGATCCAAGCGCGGGATAGATGCTGTCGAAGGCCATGCGGCCCGCGCCAGTGTCGAAGGCGATCCGGCCATTCTCGATCGCATAGCCGCTGCACGGGCCCGCCACCCGGGCGATCCCCGCCTCGTCCAGCGCCTGCGAACATTGTGCGGACAGGTCGTGGTCGCCGTGCGGTGATACCAGCGTCAGGTCGGCCGTATAGGTGCGGATGAACTGCGCTTCGGCGGTGCCATGGTCGGCGGTGCCGATCACGGCCACGCGCTTGTCGGTCACTTCGTAGCCATCGCAGACCGGGCAATAGCGCAGCAGCCCGCGGCCGAGCGCTTCGGCGTGGAACTGGTCGTCCATCCCTTCCGGCCGGTTGTTGACCACGCCGGTCGCCAGCAGGACGGTGCGCGCGCGGAAGTCCTCGTCGTCGCAGCGCACGATGAACTGGTCGCCATCGCGCCGCAGGTCGGTCACGCGGCGGGGTTCGCGCAGCGCGCCGTAGCGAGCCGCCTGGTCGCGCATGCGTTCGAGCAGTTCGTTGCCGTTGATCCCGTCGGGAAAACCCGCATGATTGTGGCTGGCGGGGATCCAACTCGCCCGGCTCGTCCCGCAATCGAACATGCGGATCGCAAGGTGATAGCGCGCCAGATAGATCGCGGCGGTCAGCCCGGCGGGCCCCGCACCCACGATGATGCAATCGTCGACATTCATGGCAGGACTACGCAGCACGCGCCGATGGGTGCCGTTCGCCGAGGCAGAATGACCGCCGGACCGGTCCGCGCTTTGCATGCATACGTCGGCATGGCAGGGCCTCCGGCAAGGGGGATCGCAAAAGATGATCGACAATATGGTTTTCCTCGCCGGCGCTTACGCAGCGTTGGCCGCCGGGCTCGGTGCAGGTGTCGGCAGGGTGTCGCCTTCGATCGGGCCGCGGCTGCGCCATGCTTTCGCGGGCATCGCGCCGCTTGCCGCGGTGCTCGGGATGAAGCTGACCGAGGCCGACAGCGTGACGCTGCATGGCGCGGACCTCGCCGCGGGCGGCGGACTGGTCGTGCTGGGTATCGCCGCGTCGGTAATGGCCGCGAAAGCCTTGCCTGCCGCCGGGCGCGCTGCGCCTGCAGAGGATCGCCTGCCGATCGGCTGATCCCCGCGGCCGGCTATGGCGCTGCTGCCGATTGGCGGCTAGGGCGCGCGGCATGGGTTTTGCAGCCACCATTCTCACGCTCTATCCCGAGATGTTCCCCGGTCCGCTGGGGGTCAGCCTTGCCGGGCGCGCGCTCGAGCGCGGCGACTGGTCGTGCGACACCGTGCAGATCCGCGATTTCGCCACGGACAAGCACCGCACCGTCGACGATACGCCCGCGGGCGGCGGCGCNGGGATGGTGCTCAAACCCGATGTGCTNGGCGCGGCGATCGCCAGCGTGGGCGAGGGGCGGCCGATCCTTGCCATGACGCCGCGCGGCAAGCCGATATCGCAGGCGCGCATCCGCGCCATCGCGCAGGGCCCCGGCGTGGCCATCTTGTGCGGCCGTTTCGAAGGCTTCGACGAACGCATTTTCGAGGCCTATCCGCANATCGAGCAGGTCAGCCTCGCCGATATCGTCCTGTCGGGCGGCGAGACCGCTGCGCTGGCCATTCTCGACGCTTGCATTCGCCTGCTTCCCGGCGTAATGGGCGCGCCCGATAGCGGAGTCGAGGAGTCCTACGAGAACGGGCTCATCGAATACCCGCAATATACCCGACCTCAGCAATGGGAAGGGCGCACGATCCCTGAAGTGCTGCGATCGGGGGATCATGCGAAGATCGCTGCTTGGCGCAAGGCAAGGAGCGAAGACGATACTCGGTTACGCAGGCCGGACCTTTGGGAGCGTTACTGTGACGCTCGGGACCGACCTGCCTCTGGCGCGCGGCGAAAAGACTAAGGATACGGTTCGATGAACCTCATTCAGCAGCTCGAAGCGGAAGCTATCGAGAACCTCGGGAAGGAAATCCCCGAATTCCGCGCCGGTGACACCGTGCGCGTCGGCGTCCGCGTTGTCGAAGGCAACCGTGAACGCGTCCAGAATTTCGAAGGCGTTGTCATTGCCCGCTCGAACCGCGGCATGGGCAGCAACTTCACCGTGCGCAAGATGTCGTTCGGCGAAGGTGTGGAACGCGTGTTCCCGCTCTACTCGCCGATCATCGACAGCATCACCGTGGTGCGTCGCGGCATCGTGCGTCGTGCCAAGCTCTATTACCTGCGCGGCCGCACCGGCAAGCGCGCGCGTATCGCGGAACGCCGCGACAACGCGCCCAAGGCGTAAGCGCAAACAGCAGTTCTCTTCGCGAGAATCTTGGGGCGGTTTTCCTTCGGGGAGACCGCCCTTTTTGCATCTTGCGCCGCAGTTGCCGGGAGAGGGAGCACGAGCCTTCACCCGGGCCTGCGGGGCATGGCGCGGGCCCGGTGCTTGCAATCGCGTCACCGCGTTGCGAGGAAGCAGCCGATCGATCCTTGGGGAGAACCTATGAAAGCCATGTCCCTTGCCGCCGCGCTGGCGTTCGGCACCTGCCTGTCCGCCCCGGCCNATGCCCAGACCACTACGGAGACCGCGCCCATGGACCTGACCTTCGAGCGTGTNTTCGCCTCGCCCGGCCTCGACGGGCCGACGCCGCGCAAGGTGAAGCTGTCCCCCGACGGGCGTTATCTTACCGTGCTGCGCAATCGCGCCGACGACCGCGAACGCTACGATCTGTGGGCCTATGACCGCAATGCGCGCGAATGGGCAATGCTGGTCGACAGCGAGGCGCTGGGTTCGGGCCGCGAACTGTCCGAGGAGGAGAAGATGCAGCGCGAGCGCGCGCGGGTCGGCAGCCTGAAGGGCATCATCGACTATCAGTGGACCGAGGATGGCACCGGCGTGCTGGTCCCGCTCGATGGCGATCTCTACCTCGCGCGAGTGGGCGGGGAAGTGGTACGGCTGACCGATACCGAGGAAAGCGAACTCAATCCCGCGCTCAGCAATACGGGCAGCCACGTTTCCTTCGTCCGCGATCGCCAGCTGTGGGTCGGCGAGACGGGGGGCGAGGCCGCGCCGATCACGCCGCGCGAGGGCGAGGCGGTACGCTGGGGCGAGGCCGAGTTCGTCGCGCAGGAGGAAATGGGCCGGATGACCGGCTATTGGTGGAGCCCCGACAACCGGCGCATCGCGGTCGAGCGCTTCGACGAGAGCATGGTCGGCATCGTGACGCGGGCGGCGATCGGCGCGACGGGCACCAGGGTGTTCGACCAGCGCTATCCGGTCGCGGGCAGCGAAAACGCCGATGTCGAACTCTATGTGATGGATCCCGACGGCGAGAACCGGGTGAAGGTCGATCTCGCCGCGCATCAGGAGCCGGGAATCTATACCGAAGGCGATCCGACCGATTTCTATCTCGCCCGGGTGGACTGGGCGCCCGATGGCAGCGCGCTCTACGTCCAGCGCCAGAACCGCGAGCAGACCGTGCTCGACATGCTCCGCGTCGATCCGGAGACGGGCGCGGTGTCGCCGGTCTTCACCGAAAAGGCCTCGGTTGCGGATTACTGGATCAATCTTGGTGACGACTACAAGCTGCTCGAGAATGGCAGCCTGGTCTGGTGGTCCGAGCGCGACGGCTTCGGTCACCTCTATCTCTATTCTGCCGACGATGGCTGGAAGGATGCACGCCAGCTGACGCGCGGGTCATTCGTCGTCACCAAGTTGGTGGGTGTGGACCAAGCAGCGGAGCGCCTGTTCTATCTCGCCACAAGCGAAGAGGACCCGCTCGAACAGCATATCTATGCGCTCGACTACGGCGATCCGTCCGCGCAACCGGTGCAGCTGACCGAAAGCGGCTTCACCCATACGGCGACGATGGACGGGAAGGGGCAGACGCTCGTCATCCTCCGCTCGAACGACGACACGCCGCCGCAGAGCTACATTGCCGACCAGGAGGGGCAGCGCCTCGCATGGATCGAGGAGAACGCGCTCGATGCGGATCATCCCTACGCGCCCTACCTCGCCAGCCACCGGCCGACGCAATACGGCACGATCCCAGCCGAGGACGGCACGCCGCTGTACTGGGAAATGATCACGCCCGAAATGGAGCCGGGCAAGCGCTATCCAGTCTATTACTATCATTACAGCGGGCCGGGCCCGCAGATCGTCAACCGGGGCTGGAACGGCGCGTTGCCCCAGGCCATCGTCGACAGGGGCTATATCTGGTTCGCGCTAGACAACCGCGGCAGCAATTACCGCGGGGTTGCCTTCGAACAGCCGATCTACCGGGCGATGGGCGGGGTCGAAGTGCGCGACCAGAAGGCTGGGGCGGAGTATCTCAGGACGCTCGATTTCGTCGATCCGGACAAGATCGCCGTGGATGGCTGGTCCTATGGCGGCTACATGACGCTGAAGCAGTTGCAGGCCGACCCGGGTCTCTACGCCGCGGGCATCAGCGGCGCGCCGGTGACCCGCTGGGAGCTCTACGACACGCATTATACCGAGCGTTACATGGGCACGCCGCAGGACGACGGCGCAGCCTATGATGCCGCCAGCGCAATCCCCGATGCGACGAAGATAAGCGATCCGCTGCTCATCATCCACGGCATGGCCGATGACAATGTGGTGTTCGAAAACGCGACCGAGATCATCTCCGCGATGCAGGAAGCCAATGTGTCGTTCGAGATGATGCTCTATCCCGGATACACCCACCGCGTTTCGGGCGAACAGATCTCACCGCATCGCTACAACACCGTGTTCCGCTTCCTTGAGAGCCATGGTGTAACCCCGCCCGAGTGAGGCTTTAGGGTGCGCAAACGTATGTGCGCTTGCGGGGGCGCAGCTAATCGCTATCTCGGCGACACAGAAATACTGGAGATGTAATTTGGGTTATCGTGTTGCCGTGGTCGGTGCGACCGGGAATGTCGGCCGGGAAATGATGCAGGTCCTGGCAGAACGCGGCTTCCCCTGCGACGAGGTGGCAGCGGTTGCCAGCAGCCGCTCGCAGGGCACCGAAGTCGAATTCGGCGACACGGGCAAGATGCTCAAATGCAAGAACATCGAGCATTTCGACTGGGCCGGCTGGGACATCGCGCTGTTTTCCGCGGGCAGCGGACCGGCCAAGGAATATGCGCCCAAGGCGGCGGCGGCCGGCTGCGTCGTGATCGACAATAGCTCGCTCTACCGCATGGACCCCGATGTGCCGCTGATCGTGCCCGAGGTGAACCCCGAGGCGATCCACGATTATGCCAAGCGCAACATCATCGCCAATCCCAACTGCTCGACCGCGCAGCTGGTGGTGGCGCTTGCGCCGCTGCACAGGGCGGCGCGGATCAAGCGCGTGGTGGTCTCGACTTACCAGTCGGTCTCGGGCGCAGGCAAGGCGGGGATGGACGAGCTGTTCCAGCAGAGCCGCGCGATCTTTGTCGGGGACTCGATCGAGCCGGTGAAGTTCACCAAGCAGATCGCCTTCAACGTCATCCCGCATATCGATGTCTTCATGGACGATGGTTCGACCAAGGAAGAATGGAAGATGGTGGTCGAGACCAAGAAGATCCTCGACTCCAAGATCAAGCTCAACGCGACCTGCGTGCGGGTGCCCGTGTTCGTCGGCCACGCCGAGGCGGTGAATATCGAGTTCGAGGACGAACTGTCGGCCGAACAGGCGCAGGACATCCTGCGCGAGGCCCCCGGCATCATGCTCGTCGACAAGCGCGAGGACGAGGGATACGTCACTCCGGTCGAAGCAGCGGGCGACAGCGCGACCTACATCAGCCGCGTGCGCGACGACCCGACGGTCAACAATGGCATCACGCTGTGGTGCGTCTCCGACAATCTGCGCAAGGGCGCCGCGCTCAATGCGGTGCAGATCGCCGAGCTCCTCGGCCGCGAATGCCTCAAGAAGGGATGATCCGCAACGCCCTGCTGCTTGCGCTCCCGCTGGCCTTGGCGGGATGCGGTTCGGCGTCGGACCAGCCCGTCGCGGAAGCGGGCGAGCAGGGCGATGCCGCGCAGCAGCGCATCGCGCAGGCGCGGATCGTGGTGAACGCCGACGGGCTTTCGGCGAGCGGCGAAACGCTCGGCTTCAGCACGCCGCGCGCCGAGGTCGATGCCCTGGCCGCACAAGCGTTCGGCGCAGCCCCCTCCACGTCGCGCAATGAAGAATGCGGCGCAGGGCCGATGGATTTCAGCCAGTTCGGTCCGCTGCAGATCGCCTATCTCGACGGCAGCTTCGCCGGCTGGTTCCTCCGCGCCGGCAAAGGCGTGGTTACCGCGGATGGCATCGCCCCCGGTGTGACGACCTTGGACGCATTGCAGGACGAGCGGCAGGTACAGCAGCTCGACACCACGCTGGAGGGCGAGTTCCAGTACACGACGGGCGATTACGGCACGATCACCGGCTTCGCCGCGCCCGATGGATCGATCGACGCGCTGCAGGCCGGAATCAGCTGCTTCTTCCGTTGAACGTTATCCCCGTTCGAGCCGGGATATTGCTCCACCCGCCGCAACACCGATAGCGCACCCCGCTTTCGCTGGGACGACGGAGATGTATAAGTCCCTGCATGACCCTGACCGCAGAGCTCTATTTCAGCTTCCGTTCGCCCTACAGCTATCTTTCGGTCGGCCGGTACCGCGCCATGGCCGAGGAATACGATCTCGACATCGCGCTGCGCCCCGTCTGGCCGCTGGCGATCCGCGAACCCGATTTTTTCGAGCGCAACCATCCCAACTGGCTGGCCTATACGCTGCGCGACATGATGCGCGTGGCGCAGTTTCACGGCATTCCCTTCGGCCCGCCGCGCCCCGATCCGATCGTGCAGGATGCCGCCACACGCAAGATCGCCGCCGAGCAGCCCTATATCCGGCGCGTCACGCGCATGGGCCAGGCCGCGGCACGAAGGGGTAGGGGCCTCGTCTTCGCGCATGAGGCGGGTCAGTTGATCTGGGGCGGGCAGGAAAACTGGCACGAGGGCGACCACCTNGCCGGCGCGCTGACCCGCGCCGGGCTCGACGCGGCGGAGATCGATCGCGAGGTCGCCGCCGAGGAAGACACGCTCGACGCCGAAATCGCCGCCAACCAGGATGCGCTCGAGGCCTCGGGTCATTGGGGCGTGCCGACGCTGGTGTTCGAGGGTGAACCGTTCTTCGGGCAGGACCGTATCGAAATGGCGCGCTGGCGGATGGAGCAGCGGGGGCTGGCGAAGAAATCTGCCGTTTCAAGCGCTGCCAGCGAAGATGAAGTTCGACGAAAGATACAGCGAGAATACGAGCGCGGCGGACACAGTCTTGGATGGAGCTACATTTACAGCACCCGAGCAAGTCGGGAAAATCCGCAATTAGTCACGATCGGGCTAAACCCGGGTGGGGGGCGAACCGAGGAAGGTTGGCACGGAGACGCGCATCTTATTTACGCAGATGATGGGGGGACGGTAAACGCATACCTGGACCAAGATTGGACAGGGGACGGCTCGCCTACGCCACTTCAATCTCAAATTAGGCTATTAAGAGACCGGAATTTTCCAGACGTTCAAGCCGACAAGATGCTAAGTTTCCAGCTTGTACCTTTTCGAAGCCCAAGTTGGGACGAAATGCCCAATGGAGAGCTCGACAACGCCCTAACCCTCGGCATTAGTTTGCTTGACTGGACGCTAACCAATTTGTCGCCCGAAGCTACGGTAGTCACCTTCGGTCTTCAGGCATTGGAATACGAAGTGGCCGACTGGTTCAAGGCTTACGATCAAAGGTTTTTCGATGTCGGGTGGGGCCGCGTCACAGCGCGCGTATGGTCGACGCCAAAGGCAAAAAAGTTAATTTTTCTACCTCACCTCAGCCGCTATCGCATTTTCGGACGACCGGAATTCACTAATGAGGAAGAGATATTTGCGTAGCGAGACCTTCGACAGTTTCGACGGCACGAGGCTGGCGCTGCATAGGCATGGGAGAGGGCGACCGTTCGTCCTCCTGCACGGCCTGTTTTCCAGCGCGCAGATGAACTGGATCAAATGGGGGCACCACGAGGCGATCGCCGCGCAGGGGTTCGAAGTCTTGATGCTCGATTTCCGCGTGCATGGCGACAGCGCGGCGCCGCATGATCCCGATAGCTATCCGAGCAATGTGCTGGTGCGCGACGTGGCCGCGCTGGTCGATCATCTCGGGCTCGACGATTACGACCTTGGCGGCTTCTCGCTTGGCGCGCGCACATCGCTGCACGGCGCGGCGCACGGCGTGTTGACGCCTGCGCATCTGGTGATCGGCGGGATGGGGACAGCGGGGCTGGGCGAATGGCAGCGCCGCGCCGCCAAGTTCCGCCGCGTGATCGACGAATTCGATGCCATTCCGAAGGGCGATCCCGATTATTTCTCGATGCAGTTCCTCAAGTCGCAGGGGGTCGACCGGGTCGCGGCGCGGCTGCTGCTTGGCACCATGCCCGATCTCGATCTCGCCTTGCTCGATAATATCACCATGCCCACGCTGGTCGCGTGCGGTGACGAGGACCGCGACAATGGCTCGGCCGCCGATCTGGCGAAGCTGTTGCCCGACGCCGATTTCGCCGAAGTACCCGGGACCCATATGAGCAGCGTGACCAAGCCCGACCTCGGGCAGGCGATCGCCGACTGGCTCGGAGCGCAGGCATAGGCAGACCCGCGCCTGCGCTGTCCTGGTGGCTGTGGGGCCTGCTGGCCTTCGCCGTCGTCGTCGCGCTGAGCCTCGCGGTGACCGCGCCCGACGATGTGACGCTGGGCATTGCCGAACACCAGGCGGCCGGCACTGCTGCACGGGTCGATGCCATCCAGGCACAGTGGCATGCGGGCGGCGTGCGTCCGCTGGCCGTCTTCGCAATGTTCGGCGATCTGGTCTTTATCGGCATATATGGCNCAGGCAGCTGGATCGCCGGCCGCAGTTTCATGCGCATGGGTGGCACGGTGCGGACGATCGGCGCGGTCGTCGCAGCCGCGGCGCTNGTATTCNTGCTGACCGATTATACCGAAACGCTGCTGCAGCTGGCCCAATTGCTGCGCGATGCGGGGTCAGACCAGTTGGCGGGCATTGCTGCCACCGCGCGTCCGGTCAAGGTCGCGGCGTGGGTCGTGACCTTCCTCGGCGTAATCGCGGCATGGCTCATCCGCCGGTTTGCTGCGCCAACCGCTTGATTAAGCTGCGCGGCAGGTGCAATCCGGTAGCACGTGNAACCANATNANTCCGATCCTGAGAGGACCCGCATGAAATTCGCAACNGTCGCGCTCTCCGCGCTTGCCGTCTCGCTCGCTACGCCGGCCATGGCCGATGACCATGCGGAAACGCCCGCAGCCGCAGCTGCCGCTTTCCCGATGACCCCGCAGGGCGCCGCCGACTGGGTGGCGATGGTCGAACAGGACATGTTCGATTTCTCGGTCGAATACGGCCGGGTGCTGTGGCTCAATTCGACCTATATCGTGCACGACAGCAACCAGCTGGCAGCCAAATACGGCGCGCAGGCGACGGAAAAGTCGGTNCGGTACGCGAACGAGGCCGCGCGCTATGCGCAGGTCGCGGGGCTNGACCCCGAAGTCGCCCGCAAGCTCGACATCCTGCGCAACGGCATCGTNATGCCCGCGCCCGTCCGCGACGGCGCCGCGACCGAGCTCAACGAAATCGCCACCAAGCTCAACAGCCAGTACGGGCAGGGCAAGGGCATGCTCGGCGGCGAGGAGATCAACGGCAGCGATATCGAGGCCGAGATGGGCAATCTCGAGCGCACGCCCGCCGAACTCGCCGAGATGTGGANCAGTTGGCACGACAATGTCGGTGCGCCCATGCGCGAGGATTACCAGCGCATNATCGCCATCGCCAACGAAGGCTCGAAGGAACTCGGCTTTGCCGACCTGGGCGCGATGTGGCGTTCGAACTANGACATGGACCCNGACCAGTTCGCCGCCGAGACCGAGCGCATGTGGCAGGAAGTGAAGCCGCTCTACATGGCGCTGCACACCTATGTCCGGGGCAAGCTCAACGCCAAGTACGGCGCCGAAGTGCAGCCCGCNGACGGCCCGATCCGCGCCGACCTGCTCGGCAATATGTGGGCGCAGGAATGGGGGAACATCTATCCGCTGGTCGCGCCCGAGGGTGCCGGCGACATCGGGTACGATCTGACCGACCTGATCGCGGCCAAGGGGCTCGACGAGATCCAGATGGTGCGGACCGGCGAAGGGTTCTTCTCCTCGCTCGGCTTCGAACCGCTCCCGAACACGTTTTGGGAGCGCAGCCAGTTCGTCAAACCGCGGGACCGCGAGGTGGTATGCCATGCCAGCGCGTGGGACGTCGATAATGTCGACGATCTGCGCATCAAGATGTGCATCAAGAAGAACGCCGACGATTTCGTGACCATCCATCACGAGCTGGGCCACAATTACTACCAGCGCGCCTACAACCAGCAGGACTACCTGCACCTCAACGGCGCCAACGATGGCTTCCACGAGGCGATCGGCGACATGATCGCGCTGTCGATCACGCCCGAATATCTCGTCCAGATCGACATGCTTGACGAGGCAGACGTACCCAGCGCGGACAAGGATATCGGCCTGCTGCTGCGACAGGCGATGGACAAGGTCGCCTTCCTGCCCTTCGGCCTGATGGTCGACCGCTATCGCTGGCAGCTGTTCGACGGCACCATCCCGGCCGACCAGCTGAACAAGGGGTGGAACGATTTGCGGCTCGAATACCAGGGGATCGTCCCGCCGGTGGAGCGCGATGAAAGCGGGTTCGACGCCGGCGCGAAGTACCACATACCCGGCAACGTGCCTTACACGCGCTATTTCCTTGCGCGGATCCTGCAGTTCCAGTTCTTCAAGGCCGCCTGCGACCAGGCCGGCTGGGAAGGGCCGCTGCACCGCTGCTCGTTCTACGGCAATGAGGAAGTCGGCAAGAACCTCGCCGCCATGCTCGAAATGGGCGCCAGCAAGCCGTGGCCCGATGCGCTCGAGGCCTTCACCGGCGAGCGGCAGATGAGCGGCACGGCAATGGTCGAGTACTTCGCTCCGCTGAAGGCGTGGCTCGACGAACAGAACGCCGGCCAGACCGAAGGATGGTAAGCCGCCTCGCGCTGCTGCTGGCGCTTCCGGTGATCGCCGCTTGCGCCCCCATGGCCGCAAGCGGCGATGCCCGCGCGCCGCTCTCCGGACAGCCGGTCGAGGGGGCGCTGTTCGTGGCGGGCAAGTTCGGCAACACGCTGACGAAGGTGGGGCTGGTATCGGGCGAAACCGCCGCGACGGTTGCCAGCTGCGCCAATCCGCACGAACTCGCCACGTCGCCCGACGAAAGCCATCTCGCGCTTGCCTGCTATGGCGGNCGCACGGTCGATATCTTCCGGACGTCGGACCTCGGCAAGGTCGCCAGCGTGNATCTGGGCGAGGGCGCGCGGCCGCACGGGATCGTGTGGCATGCCAATGGCGATATCTATGCCACGGCGGAGGGGCGCCGCTCGATTTTCTGGATTCGCGATCCGCTCGGTGCGGCGGAGGCATTCGAATATGGTTCGGGGCAGGATGGCACGCATATGCTGGCGGTCGCGCCGGATGGCCGCCATGCCTGGACCACCAACCTGGGTTCGCGCACGGTCAGCCTGATCGACCTCAAGACCCGGCGGGCCCCGCGTTCGGTNGAAGTGGGCGAGGAACCCGAGGGCATTGCGCTGGCGGATGATGGCGAAACGCTGTGGGTTTCGGCGCGCGGTTCGNATGCCGCGTTCANGCTCGATCCCGAGACNNTGGCGATACGGCAACGGATCGAAACCGGCGCCTTCCCCCTGCGGATCGTCGTCAGGCCGCAGGGCGATTACGCGGTCACCTCCGATCTTGCCGATGGCGGGCTGAGCGTGATCGATACCGCCACCGGCGAACTGGTCCGCAGCATTGCGGTGTCGAGCCCTGCCGAGGCCGAGGCGCGGACGCAGGTCACGATCCTGTTCTCCCCCGATGGCGAGCGGATCTACGTCGCCGAAACCACCGCGAACACCATTGCCGAGGTCGACTTCGCCAGCGGCCGCGTGCTGCGCCGCCTGCCCGGTGCCGGGGGCGGCGACGGCATCGCCATCATCGAATGAGCGCGAACCGCAAGCCCCTGCCGCCGATCGGCTGGCGCGAGCTGGTNCATCTGCCCGAGCTCGGCCTGCATTCCGTTCCGGCCAAGATCGATACCGGCGCGCGGACATCCTCGCTGCATGGAACCGTGCTTGCCGAATTCGAGCGGGACGGCGAGAAATACGTGCGTTTCGCGGTCGATTTCGAACGGCAGCACGTNCGGCAGGTGTGCGAGGCGGTGCATGTCGATATCCGCGGCATCACCAGTTCGAATGGCGAAACGCAGCGCCGCTATGTTATCAAGACCCCGCTGAAGATCGGCGACGTCGAGTTTCGCGCCGAACTCAGCCTCGCCGACCGGCGCGACATGCGTTTCCCGATGCTGATCGGNCGTTCGTCGCTGCGCCGCCGGTTCGTAGTGGACAGCGGCTATTCGTGGCTGCAAACGCCCGAAATGAAGGTCAAGAAAGGCCACAAACCATGAAAATCGCGATGCTGGCGCGCAATCCCAATCTCTATTCGCACCAGCGCCTGCAGCAGGCCGCCGAGGATCGCGGGCACCAGCTCGATATCCTCAACACCCTGCGCTGCACGGTGCATATCGCCAGTCACAAGCCCGAAGTCTTCTACAATGGCGAACCGTGCATCGGCTACGATGCGGTGATCCCGCGGATCGGTGCGTCGATCACCAATTACGGCCTCGCGATCCTGCGCCAGTTCGAGATGCGCGGCTGCTGGCCGCTCAACGAAAGCGTGGCGATCGGGCGCAGCCGCGACAAGCTGCGCAGCATGCAGATCCTCGCCAAACACGGGCTGGGCCTGCCGCTGACCGCCTATGCCAACGATCCCAAGGCCGCTGAAGAGATCATCCGCGCGGTCAAGGGGCCGCCGGTGGTGATCAAGCTGCTCGAAGGCACGCAGGGCATCGGGGTGGTGCTGGCCGAAACGATGAGCAGCGGCCAAGTCGGTAATCGAGGCCTTCCGCGGCGCCAACGTCAACATCCTCGTGCAGGAATTCATCAAGGAAGCGGGCGGCACCGACATTCGCGCACTGGTGGTCGGCGGCAAGGTGGTCGCGGCGATGAAGCGCACCGGCGCGGCGGACGACTTCCGCAGCAACCTGCACCGCGGCGGCAGCGCCGAGCTCATCAAGATCACGCCCGAAGAACGCTCGACCGCGGTGCGCGCCGCCAACCGCATGGGTCTCAACGTGTGCGGTGTCGACATGCTGCGCAGCAACCACGGGCCGGTCATCATGGAAGTCAATTCCTCGCCCGGCCTCGAGGGGATCGAGAAGGCGACCGGCAAGGATATTGCCGGGCTGGTGATCGAGTTCATCGAGAAAAGCGCGCGCGACGGCAAGACCAAGACGAAGGGGCGGGGCTGACGCCAGCACTTGCGCTGATCGCGAATGGTCAGCGCACGGCGACGGCCGGTCTGAAATTGCCCTCTCTCGGCCGAGGCACGGTCAGTGCTCTGTCCCGGTGTCCGCCAAGCCAGCGATGTCCGCTTGCGTACGCTGCAGCAGCAGCGCCCGATCCGGCAGACGGTTCCACCCGTGGTCGGCATCGGGATAGCGGTACAGGACTGCGTTCTCCGACCAGATATCGGCGTATTTCTGCGCATATTCGAACGGCACGACCTCGTCCGCTTCGCCCTGGTGGACGAACACCTTGCCAGTAAAAGCGCCTAGCTCTGCGAAAGGGTCGAATGCCTCTGCCGTCTCGACGAAGCGCGGGCCGAGCGCCTGGCCCTTGAAATCGAACACGCCCGTATCGCGAAGCGGGTCCAGCGACTTGCCCTGGATCTGGCCGCTACGCACATCATCGACGAAAACCGCCGCGGCAGCCCAGAGTGTCAGACTTGCGAGATCGCCCGGACGCCGCGCAGCCAGGCATGCCGATTCCATGCCGCCAAGCGAATGACCGACAAGGTGCACCGGACCATTTCCGTCCGCGAGCACGTGATCGAGCATGGCGGACAGCTGGTCGAGTTCGTCCGGCACGGAGACATCGAGAAAGCGGCCGTCGCTTTCGCCATGGCCGAGACGGTCGAAGGCGAAGACCGTGCAACCCGAATTGGTCAGACCTCGTGCGAGATCGACAAACGCCCGGCCGACGCCCGTGCGGGTGACGCCGAAGCCGTGGTTCAAGAGGACCTTCGCTCCGTTCGGGCGCGGCGCCGGGTAGCGCACTCCGGCGATGCGCTGAGATCGGAAATCGATGCTGATGCTTTCGGGCCGAGACATGGGATGATCCTGAACGGGCGGGCGCGCGGCGTAGGCGCTGGCCTATTGCATACGCGCAGGGCCGAAGGTCGATCCTTCAGGCTCGGCGGCATCGGGGTAGCGGACACCCGAGGCGCACGACGTGTCAGCCGGTTTACTCGTTACGCATTGCGCGCCATCAGCCCGCCGTCCACCGGGATCACCGCGCCGGTTATGTAGCTCGCCGCAGGGAGTACGAGCGATAGCGTCACATGCGCGACTTCTTCCGGGTCGCCATAGCGCTTCAGTGCCGTCCGCCGCTTGGCATAGATCACCTTGTGTTCGTCGGGCACTGCATCGGTCATCGCGGTGCGGATCGGCCCGGGACAGATGCAGTTTACCGTGATGGCTTCGGGCCCGAGATCGACCGCCAGCCCGCGGGTAAGGCCNACCACGCCCGACTTNGCCGCGACATAGGGCGTGTCGCCGGGCGTCGCNCCGAGACCTTCGGTGCTGGCGACGTTGACGATCCGCGCGGCATCGCTTTTCCGNAGATGCGGNAGCGCGGCGCGAACCATGCGCTGCTGCGCGGTCAGCATCACGGCCAGTGCGCGGTGCCAGGTCTCCTCATAGGCNTCGTCTTCGAGTGCGCAGAAGCTCGAGATGCCGGCATTGTTGACGAGTATGTCGATTCCGCCGAAATCCGCTGCGACCTGCGCCACGACCTGCGCAATCGCATCCGCGTCCGATACGTCGAGCGCATAGGCGCGCGCGCCGTCCCCGCACGCTGCCGCCACGGTTTGGCATCCGGCGATATCGAGATCGGTCACCGCGACGCGCGCGCCTTCCTTTGCCAGCAGCGTCGCGGTTGCGCGGCCCATGCCGCTGGCGGCCCCGGTGACGATGGCGACCCGGCCCGCGACCGAGCGCGAGCAATTGGGTATTGTGGTCATGCGATCAATGTCCTCCCCGACAGCAGGCTATCGAAGAATGGCATCGCCGTCACGGCCGCCAATCAGGCGGCCTTGATACTGGCAACGAAGTCGCCCGCCGATCGCTCGAGCGAATGGATGGTCTCGAGCAGCGCCTTCACGTTCTGCCGGGCATCGCCGGACAGCTTCTGGGTGGTGCTTGCGCGGTTCGCCAGGACGGCGCTGTTGTGGGCCATCTGTTCGGTGCCCGCAGCGGTGTCACCCATGGTCTGTTCGATGCTGGAGGTCGCCGCCCGCTGGTTGTCGACATCGCTGCGTACCGTCATCGCCGATCTGGCGAGTTCGGCGATTGCCCCGCTGAGCTTGCCGAAGCTGTTCTCCGCTTCGCCGGTGCCCTTGCTGATGCCCGAGAGCAGGTCCTCGATCTCGCGCGTGGCACGTGCGGCCTGCGCGGCGAGCTGCTTGACCTCCTGCGCCACCACGGCGAAGCCCTTGCCGGCATCCCCTGCGCTGGCAGCCTCGATCGTGGCGTTGAGCGCGAGCAAATTGGTCATTTCGGCAATTTCCGCGATCGAACGCGTCGCATCGCCGATGGTCTTCGACTGGTTGGCAAGCGATCGGACCGCGTCGCCGCCGGTTTCGGTGCGCGTTCCTGCCTCGCTGGCAAGCTCGTCCTGGCGACCGGCGGTCACTGCGATGTTGCCGATCGAACGGGACAATTCGGTAACGCTGCCGGCCACCGCATCGATGGCACTGGATACCTGCGAGGCCGCCGCGGCGACTTCGCCTGCCTGCTGCCCAGTGTCGCGCGCATTCTCGTCCAGCGAGAACATCACCTCGTCCAGCGCGCGAGCGCTCTTGGCCACCGCCATCGTGACTTCGGAAACCGAGCTTTCGAAATCGGCCGCGATCCGCAGCATGTCTTCGCGCCGACGGGCGGCGAGGTCGCTTTCCAGCCGGCTGCGTTCGGCGCGCTCCGAATCGGCAAGGCGGAGCGCCTCTTCGGCAGACCGCGTGGCCTGTTCGCTTTCCGCCAGCGCAGAACCGATGCGCGTGATCAGCGAATTGAGCGTAGTGGCAATATAGCACAATACGCCTGCTTCCAGCACCACGGCCAGCGCGTGGATGAACACCCGGTTCACACCTCCGCCACCGGAGAAGACCCAGCTGGGCGCGGCAATCGACAGGATGAGGTGGTGCAGGGCGACGGTTGCCGCAGCGAGCAGGATCGGGCGGACGTCGCACAGGATCGTGAGCGTCGCGATGGCGACGAAGAAATACATATGCATGTCGATCTGCCACGGGGCACCGCGCAGCGCGTAGAGCATGAGCGCAGGCTGCAGCGCGGCCATGAGCGCNACCGCCATGCGNGCNGCGCTGTCGTAGCGGCGTTGCCAGGCCGCGATCGTCGGCAGCAGGTTCAGCAAGACGCTCGCGGCAAGTGCATGGAAGGCCTGCGTGCCCATTGCCGGGATCAGNGCGGCAAGGCTCAGCGATGCAGCCCAGCCNGCGATCGCAATTCCNATCACGCCTTTGGTGCGCAGCGCGTTGATTTCGTTATGATCCACTGATTGCTCCGGTGCAGCCGCCCTGCGGGACGGCGAGAACGAGGATGCCGTGCTCGAAGAGAAGCTCGAAAAGCGGCGGACGTGCGCCCTGCATCACATAACCACCGCCCAGCGCGGTGCGGGCGACAGCGCGCCGCCCGTCCTGAAACACGATTCCGGGCAAGGCCCGGTCCGCCGCAGGAGATATGGGGTAGAATGCCAATTGGCCGAAAGCCGGCGGCGCGAGCAGCAGGCCGCCGACCGCGCCGATCGCGATTACAGCCTGGGACAATCCCAGCAATCGGCGCGGCTTCGGCTTGGATTCGGGCTTCGCGATATACATCGCGATGGCTGGTGGCAGCAAATCCTCCCCAAGCCGTTAACCTTGATGCCGCGGTTTTCCCAAGGGCCTATCTGAACGGCGGCTCGTTGAACGCGCGCAGCTTGCGGCTGTGGAGGCGGGGGCCTTCTTCGCGCAGCCGCTTGCAGGCATTGACCCCGATCTGGAGATGCGCGGCAATCGCTTCTTCGTAGAAGGCATTGGCCTGTCCGGGCAGCTTGATCTCGCCATGCAGGGGCTTGTCCGAAACGCACAGCAAGGTGCCGTAGGGGACGCGGAAGCGATAACCCTGGCCNGCGATGGTGGCGCTTTCCATNTCCACGCCGACCGCGCGGCTCAGGCTCATGCGCTTGGCCGACTGCGTGAAGCGCAGTTCCCAGTTGCGATCNTCGGTCGTGACCACCGTACCGGTGCGCATCCGCTTCTTGAGATCGGCACCATGTTCGCCCGAAACCGCTTCGGCCGCACCCGCCAGCGCCTGCTGCACTTCGGCGATCGCGGGNAGCGGGATTTCCGGCGGCAGCACCGGGTCGAGCACGTGGTCGTCGCGCAGATAGGCATGCGCCAGGACGTAATCGCCGATCTTCTGGCTGGGGCGCAGACCGCCGCANTGCCCGATCATCAGCCATGCTTCGGGCCGCAGCACCGCAAGGTGATCGCAGATCGTCTTGGCGTTGGACGGGCCGACGCCGATATTGACCAGCGTGATCCCTTCGCGATTGGGGCCGACGAGGTGGTAGGCGGGCATCTGGTGCCGGCGCCATGCGGTGTCGGACAGCTGCGCGCGCGCATTATCGGTCTGTTCGGTAAGCATCATGCCCCCGGCACCGGCCAGTGCGGTGTAGCCGTTGGAGCCCAGCTGCGCGCCCGCCCAGTCCACGAATTCATCGACATAGCGATGATAATTGGTGAACAGGATGAAGCGCTGGAAGTGGTCGGTGCTGGTCCCGGTGTAATGCGCCAGCCGGGCCAGGCTGAAATCGGTTCGCAACCCGTCGAACAGCGACAGCGGGATCGGGTCGTCATCGTTTTCGAGCACGATGCCATCGGCCAGCTCGTCGCCGATATCGGCCAGTTCGGTCGAGGGGAAATGCCGCGCGATCAGGTTGGGATCGACGCCTGCCAGCTCGGCCCCGGCGCCCCCGTCGAGGACATAGGGGAAGGGGATCTCCTGTTTCGAGGAACCGACTTCGAGTTCGACCTCGTAATTCTCGCTGATCAGTTCGAGCTGCTCGCGCAGATAGTCGCGAAACAGCTCCGGGCGGGTGACCGTGGTGGTGTACAGCCCGGGCGCATTGAGACGGCCGAACGCGCGGTTGCGGTCGGCAGGCTGATCGCCGCCGCGGAAGCGCAGGCGCAATTCGGGATAGGCATAGCTGCCGTCGTGGCGCCGTTCGGGCGCGGGAATCTCGCGTTCGCGGCCGAAGGCGATCACGTCCTCGCGGAGCCGCTCCACGGCAGCGTCGTAGATTTTCTCGAGCCGGTCGAGCGTCTGTTCGATGGATTCCATGGGCGTTGCTCCTGCCTCTTGTTGTTTTAGGATTTGTGTCGCCCACCCACATAGGGTGCGCAGGCGGTTCTTACAAAAAGGGCGCGGAGACCGAAGCCGCCGCGCCCTGATTGTTGATCGCACGAAGCGACGAAGCTTACTCGCCTTCGGGCGCGGTCGCTTCGATCTTGGCTTCGGTCTCGCTCATGCCTTCGGGCGTGCTGATGCCGTCTTCGAGCATGTCGGCGGGGATTTCACCCGGTTCGAGCGTCGGGTCGGTCCGGTTCGCTTCGGCCTGTTCTTCGATCTCGCGCTGTTCGTCTTCGAACATCTGCGCCATCACGTCGATACCCTGGCTCTGCAGTTCGGCTTCATCGTCGCTGCGGGCGACGTTGGCCTTGATCGTGACCGAGACCTCGGGGTGCAGGTCGATGCGGACTTCATGCATGCCGATCGCCTTGATCGGGTCACCCATGATGACCTGCTTCTTGTCGATCTCNTGGCCCTTTTCNGCCAGCGACGCGGCGATGTCGCGCACGTTGACCGAACCATAAAGCTGGCCNGTGTTCGACGCGGCACGGATCAGGACGATTTCTTCGCCCTGGACCTTCTCGCCGGACTTTTCGGCTTCGCTGCGACGTTCCGCGTTTTCCTTTTCCAGGCGGTCGCGGTTCGCTTCGAAGACCTTCTTGTTGGCTTCGTTGGCGCGCAGTGCCTTCTTCTGCGGGAGCAGGAAGTTGCGGGCATAGCCGTCCTTCACGGTGACGACGTCACCGATCGAGCCGAGCTTTTCGATCCTCTGAAGGAGAATGATATCCATGATTATTCCCCTTACTTCACGATGTACGGCAGCAGGCCGATGTGACGGGCGCGCTTGATGGCCTTGGCCAGTTCACGCTGCTTCTTTGCGCTGACGGCGGTGATGCGGCTGGGGACGATCTTGCCACGTTCGGACATGAAGCCCTGCAGCAGGCGGACGTCCTTGTAGTCGATCGTCGGGGCATTCTTGCCCGAGAAGGGGCAGGACTTGCGGCGGCGGAAAAACGGGCGGGCCATCAGTTACGCTCCTCGCGGTCGCGGCGCTTCTTCGCATCGCGCTCGTTCTTGCGCATCATCACGCTCGGACCTTCTTCGTGCTCTTCGACACGGATGGTCATGTAGCGGATGACGTCTTCATTGATGCGGGTCTGGCGCTCGAGCTCTTCCACGACGGCACCGGGGCCCTCGATGTTGAGCATCACGAAATGCGCCTTGCGGTTGCGGTCGATCTTGTAGGCGAGGTTCTTGAGGCCCCANGTCTCCGTCTTGGTGACCTTGCCTTCGTTCTTCTCGACAATCTCGGTAGCGGTGGCGGCGAGCTGGTCGACCTGAGCCTGGCTCAGGTCCTGTCGCGCCAGGAAAACATGCTCGTATAGAGCCATGCCCTTGTCCTTTCACATGTGGCCGATCGCTGGCTTGTCCGCGGGATTGCGGGGCCCCTCCGGCTTTCTTCGAATCCCCGCCCACAGGCAGGGGATGCGCGCACATAACGGGATTGGCGACGAATGCAAGCCAATCTCGGGGCTTGGCAGGGTGGAACCGGGCGGGCAGGGCGGCATTGGTTGGAAAACGAAGGAGTAGTGCGTGCCCGGTGGACTTGTAGCCCTGCTAGACGACGTGTCGATCATCGCCCGNGCGGCGGCGGCCTCGGTCGACGATATNACGGTTGCNGCGGGCAGGGCGGGCTCGAAGACCGCCGGCGTCGTGATCGACGATGCGGCGGTCACACCGAGTTACGTCACGGGCCTCAGCCCCGCGCGCGAACTGCCGATCATCTGGAACATTACCAAGGGCAGCCTGAAGAACAAGCTCATCATCCTGCTGCCCGGCGCGCTGCTGCTCAGCTGGCTGCTTCCCAGCGCGATCGTTTTCATCCTTATCCTTGGCGGCTGCTACCTGTCCTATGAAGGGGCGGAAAAGGTGATGGAAAAGCTGGGCGGCCAGAAACACGGCGTCACCGTGGAGGATGAGATCACCGACCCGGCGGCGTTCGAGAAACAGCGGGTGAACGGTGCGATCCGCACCGATCTGATCCTCTCGGCCGAAATCATGGCGATCACGCTGAACGAGGTGGCCGCGGAAGACTTCATCGTACGCGCCGGCGTGCTGGCGATCGTCGGTATCGGCGTGACACTGGTGGTCTATGGATCGGTCGCGCTGATCGTGAAGCTGGACGATATCGGATTGCACCTGCGCGAGAAGACTTCGGCCTCAGCACAGGCCTTCGGGCAGTTTCTGGTGACCTCGGTACCCTATCTGCTGACCACGCTGTCCTTCATCGGCACGATCGCGATGCTGTGGGTCGGCGGCGGCATCATCCTGCACAGCCTGCACGAACTGGGCATCCATGGTCCCTCCGATTGGGCGCATGGCCTGCAGCACACGGTGGAAGCGGTGACCGGCGGACTTTCGGGCATCCTCGGCTGGGGAACCTATGCGGCGCTGTCCGCCCTGACGGGGCTCGCGCTCGGCTTCGTGCTGGCGATCCTCATCCACAAGGTCTTCAAGATCGGCATTACCCATGGCGANCACTGAGCCGCCGGTCCTCTACACCTGCGCGGGNTCGCGCGGGCTGCGGGCGACCTGGGCGGCGGAAGAGGCGGGAGTCGCTATCGATCTACAGCTGTTGCCGTTCCCGCCCCGCTTCAAGGCGCCCGACTACCTTGAGGTCAATCCCCTGGGTACGGTACCCATGCTGGTCGATGGCGCGGCGCACATGACCGAGAGCTGTGCGATCGCGCATTACCTGGCTACCAAGGGCGCGGACCAGTCGCTGGTCGTGGCGCCGGACGAGATGGATTATCCCGCCTATCTCGATTTCACCTACCACGCCGATGCCACGATCACTTTCCCGCAAACCGTCTATATGCGCTTCGCCCTGTTCGAGAAGGACAAGGGCTGGGGCGAGGCGGGCGAGGCCTATGCCAAGTGGTTCTGGAAGCGCCTCGTCAAGCTCGAGCAGCGCCTCGAAACGCGCGACTACTTGTGCGCGGATCGCTTTACCGTGGCCGATATCTGCTGCGGTTACGCGCTGATCCTGGCGGGCCGGGTGGGCTTGGACGAGGGCGTGCCGCAATCGCTCAGGGACTACCGCGACCGGCTGACCGCACGCGAGGGATATCGCCGGGCCGTGGCGCGTGAGGCCGCAGGCCCCGCCGCGATCTAGGCCAGTCGGTCGAACAGGTCGCGTGCAAATCCGCTCAGCGTGTCATCGCGCGCGCCCATGATAACAATCCGGTCGCCTGGCTGCGCGAGTTCGGCGAGCCTGTCGCCCACCGCCGTGCGCTCGGGAATGTGTTCGGCATGGCCGCCCGCCTGCTCGATCAGCCGCACAATCCGTTCGCTGCCTTCGCTGCGATCGACACTGCCGCCGAAATAGACCGGGTCGCACAGGATCACGCGGTCCTCGTCACCCAGTTCATGCGCGAAGGTCTGGGCCAGCTCCTCGCCCATCTGGCGCAGGGGCCCGTAGCCGTGCGGCTGGAAGAAGGCGAGAACGCGGCCCGGGTGCGCCTTGAGCGTGCGTAGCGTGGCGGCGCATTTTTCCGGATTGTGGCCGAAATCGTCGATCACGGTGATGGCGGACGGGCTGGTGCCGACGATGTCGAACCGCCGCGCGAGACCTTCGAAACCGGCGAGCGCGGCGACCGCATTGGCGACCGGTATGCCCGCTGCCGCTGCCGCTGCGATTGCCGCCAGCGCGTTGGCCAGATTGTGCCGCCCGGGCAGGTTGAACATCAACGGATGTTCGCTGCCGTCGTGCCGGTCGACGACCAGCGCGGCCTGCCGCATCGGGCCTTCCGCGACCGAGCCGGGGACCACGCCGATCTGCGCCTTTTCCTGCTCGATCCCGAAGGTGACGACTTCCTTCGCATGCGGCAGCAGCGCCAGCGCTTCGGGATCGTCGGCATTGATCACCGAAATGCGGCTGCGCGAAAGGTANTCGCCGAACAGCTGGCGCAGCTCTTCCATGCTCTTGTGGTCGAGNCTGACATTGAGCAGCACGCCGACNGCNGGNCGATAGAGCGCGATCGACCCGTCGCTTTCGTCGACNTCGCTGACATAGAGGCTCTGNCCGCCGACCACCGCGCTGGCATAGGGGCGTTCGGGCGAGACGAAGTTCTTCATCACTGCGCCGTTCATGATCGTNGGNTCGCGNCCGCANGCNTGCAGGATCCAGCCGAGCATGCCGGTGACAGTCGACTTNCCGCTGGTCCCGGCAANCGCCAGCCCCGCACCGCTGGTGTTGAAGAGGATCGAATTGAGCTCGGCGCGGGTCAGCCGCAGGCACTCCAGTTCCNTGGCGCGTTTGGCATCGGGTACGGTATCTTCCACNGCNGCGCTGGCGACGAGGATCTGCTTGNCCGAGACGATCCCNCTGCCGTCCTGCGGATGCANCGTGAAACCCTGTTGTTCGAGCGCGGCGAACTTGTCGGGCGTGCGGCCCTGATCGTGGCTGCGGTCCGATCCTTCGACCGTGCAGCCGCGACCTTTCAGGATCTGCGCCAGCGGCAGCATCCCCGATCCGCCGATCCCGCAGAAGAAAAAGGGGCGGGCGAACAATTCATCTGGAGTGGGCATATCGCTCATGCGCGTGCAGCTATTGAGTTGTGCCGCGCGATACAAGCACGCTAGCAGGGCGCATGGTCAGAATTGCGATCTGCGCCCCCGGAAAGCGGTTGAAGCGCGAACGCGCCGCGGCGGTCGAAACGCTGGTGGCGGGGCGCAGCGACGTGTCGTTGCACTTTCACGATCAATGCTTTGCCGAAGACGGGCATTTCGCCGGCAGCGACGACGTGCGGCTCGCCGCCTTGCTCGATTGCGCCAACGATCCCGGATTCGATGCGGTGTGGTTCGCGATGGGCGGTTATGGTTCGAACCGCATCGCCCCGCAGACGGTGGCGGAAATGAACGCGGCAGCGCGGGACAAGTCCTATCTCGGCTATTCCGACACCGGCTTCCTGCTCGCCGCGCTGTACAGGCATGGCATCGGCCGCGTGGCGCATGGACCGCTGGCGGGTGACGTCCGGCGCGAGGGAGGCGCCGCTGCGATCGAGCGCGCGCTGGACTGGTTCAAGGGCGGNNNNGATGGNCTNGAACCNNNNCTCGATNNNCGNCCNGCGGNGGCNTTCAACCTGNCNACNCTGGCNATGCTNGNCGGNACCGAACTNGCGCCNGACCTGTNGGGTCATGTCGTCATGNTCGAGGAAGTGGCNGAGCATCTCTATGCGNTNGACCGNCTGCTGTTNCATGNNACGCAGCANCTGCNGCGGNATCGCGGGCCTGCGNCTNGGCCGNATCAGCGATGTCCCCGTCAACGACCGCCCGTTTGGCACCGACGAAGTCGCCATCGCGCAGGACTGGTGCCGGCGCAGCGGCATCCCCTACCTCGGCCGGGCGGATATCGGCCACGATGCTGCCAACAAGATTGTCCCCTTCGGACTTGAGACGCGGGGCGCTCGCGCCTAGTCGCGCGGTCGAGGAGATTNTATGACTGCATTCATCTTTCCCGGCCAGGGCAGCCAGAAGGTCGGCATGGGCGCCGATCTCGCCGAAGCCAGCGCGCATGCGCGCGAAGTGTTCCAGGAAGTCGACGAAGCGCTCAAGCAGAAGCTTTCCGCGNTGATGAAGGACGGCCCCGAAAGCGAACTGACGATGACTGCCAATGCGCAGCCGGCGATCATGGCCAATTCGGTGGCCACTGCCCGGGTCCTCGAAAAGGAATTCGGCGTGACGCTGGCCGACACGGCCGATTGCGTCGCGGGCCATTCGCTCGGCGAATACAGCGCGCTGTGCGCCGCCGGGGCATTCTCGCTGACCGACACGGCCAAGCTGCTGCGCCTGCGCGGCATCGCAATGCAGGATGCGGTTCCGATCGGCGTCGGCGCGATGGCCGCGCTGCTCGGTGCCGATATCGAAAAGGCCACCGCGCTGGCCGAGGCAGCGGCCNAGGGGCAGGTCTGCGAAGTCGCCAATGACAACGATCCGACGCAGGTCGTTATCTCCGGCCANGCCGAGGCGATCGACCGCGCGATCGANATGGCNAAGGATCACGGGATCAAGCGCGGNATCAAGCTGCCCGTTTCGGCNCCGTTCCACTGTTCGCTGATGGGNCCTGCNGCNCTGCGCATGAAGAACGCGCTCGAAACGACGCCCCCGCAGGCNTTNNCNGTNCCGCTGTTCGCCAATGTCACTGCCGCACGCGTCACCGATCCGGCNGAAGAACAGGCGCTGCTGGTCGATCAGATCACCGGCCGCGTCCGCTGGCGCGAAAGCGTNCTGGCNATGCGCGANGCNGGCATCGAACGGTTTGTCGAAGTGGGCGGCAAGGTGCTCGCCCCGATGGTGGGCCGCATCGACAAGGAGGCNNCNACNGTCAGCCTCGTCACCATGGAAGACCTCGAAAACTTCGCCAAGGAGAACGCATGATGTTCAGCCTCGAAGGAAAGACCGCGCTCGTGACCGGTGCCAGCGGGGGGATCGGTTCGTCGATCGCCTACGCGCTGGCGAAGCAGGGTGCGCGCCTCGCGCTGTCCGGCTCCAACGGCGACAAGCTGCGCGCCTTCCGCGAACAGCTCAACGACGAATTCGGCCATGACCATGTCGAGATCACCTGCGACCTTTCCAATCCGACGCAGGTCGAGGAACTGATCCCNGCNACCGTCGANACGCTGGGTTCGATGAACATCCTCGTCAACAANGCCGGCATCACCCGTGACAATCTGGCCATGCGGATGAAGGACGACGAGTGGGACCAGGTGATCCGCATCAATCTCGAGGCGAGCTTCCGCCTGATGCGCGCCAGCGCACGGCCGATGATGAAGGCCAAGGGCGGGCGGATCATCTCGATCACCAGCGTGGTCGGGCANACCGGCAACCCCGGCCAGATGAACTATGTCGCCGCCAAGGCGGGCCTGACCGGCATGTCCAAAAGCCTCGCGCAGGAACTNGCNAGCCGGAACATCACCGTGAACTGCGTGGCCCCCGGCTTCATCCGCANAGCGATGACCGACGCGTTGAACGACGAGCAGAAAGCGGCGATCAACGGGCGTATTCCGATGGGCCGCATGGGCGAAGGCGACGAGATCGGCGCTGCGGTTGCCTACCTTGCGAGCGACGAGGCAGCCTATGTCACTGGCCAGACGCTGCACGTGAACGGCGGCATGGCGATGATGGGCTGATTTCACCCACTTTTCCCCAACGAATTGCGGCGCCGCGGCGTCCGGCCTTGCCCCCCAAGCCCGCCCCGCTAGGGTGACTATCCGTATTCCGGCGCTGGTGGGGCGATTCCGGCCTGCCAGGCGCCCAAGAGGGACGAAAGTAGGACCATGAAGGCCACCATCGAACGCGCGACGCTGCTGCGTTGTCTCAGCCACGTCCAGTCGGTCGTGGAGCGCCGCAATACCATCCCGATCCTCTCCAACGTGCTGATCGAAGCCGAAGGCGACAATTCGCTCAGGGTCATGGCAACCGACCTCGATCTGCAGGTGATCGAGCATATGGAAGCCAATGTCGACAGTGCAGGGGCAATCACCGTTTCGGCGCACCTGCTGTTCGATATCGCACGCAAGCTGCCCGAAGGTTCGCAGGTCAGCCTCGAAGCGGCGGAAAACCGCATGGCGATCAAGGCNGGGCGCAGCCGCTTCTCGCTGCCGACGCTCCCGCGCGACGACTTCCCGGTCATCGTCGAAGGCGATCTGCCGACCAGTTTCGAACTGCCCGCCAAGACCTTCGCCGANCTCATCGACCGGACGCGGTTCGCGATCTCGACCGAGGAAACCCGGTATTATCTGAACGGTATTTTTTTCCACGTGTCGGACGACAACNAACCCGTCCTGCGGGCGGCCGCAACCGACGGTCACCGGCTCGCGCGNTTCACNCTGCCGCGGCCTGATGGGGCAGAAGGCATGCCCGACGTGATCGTNCCGCGCAAAGCCGTNGCCGAACTGCGCAAGCTGCTCGACGAGTCGCTCGACGGCAATGTCCAGATCGACCTGTCGGCCAGCAAGGTCCGCTTCACGCTCGGCGGCGAGGGCGGAGTGGTCCTGACCAGCAAGCTNATCGACGGGACCTTCCCCGATTATTCGCGCGTTATTCCAACGGGNAACGACAAGCTCCTTAAGCTCGACCCGAAGAGNTTCCACGAAGGGGTCGACCGCGTGGCGACGATCGCCACCGAGAAGACCCGCGCGGTCAAGATGGGNCTCGACAAGGACAAGGTNACGCTGACCGTNACCAGCCCCGACAANGGNACCGCGACCGANGAAGTGCCNGCNGAATATNCNTCNGACGGGTTCGAAATCGGCTTCAACGCAGGCTATCTCAAGGATATCCTCAACCAGATCGATGCCGACACGGTGGAAATCCATCTGGCCGATGCTGGCGCCCCGACGCTGATCCGCAAGGACGAGAATTCGCCCGCGCTTTACGTCCTCATGCCGATGCGGGTTTAAGCGCTCGCATTGGCGTATATCTGCGGTTAGCGTCGCTCTCGAAGGAGAGACGCGAATGCAGCAAGTCCATGTCCGCAAGAATGCAATCGGCGAGGCCCGACTGGTCGATTGCGACCAGGGAAAGCTGGCCGACGATGCGGTGCGCCTGGAAATCGAAAGCTTCTCGGTCACGGCGAACAACGTGACCTATGCGGTCGTCGGCGACGGCTTCGGATACTGGAACTTCTTCCCCGTGCAGGGGGCAGGCACCGACGGCATGGGCATAGTGCCCATGTGGGGGCATGCACGCGTCATCGAAAGCAATGTGTCCGAGATATCCGTGGGCGAGCGGGTCTATGGCTACCTGCCTATGGCGACGCATCTGGACGTCGTGCCCGGAAAACTGTCCGCCAGCGGCTTTACCGACATGGCCGCACATCGCCAGCCGATGAGCCCGGTCTACAACAGCTATTCGCGGCTTGCAGCCGACCCGGAACACGATCCGGCGCGCGAAGGCGAACGGATGATCTTCGGTCCGCTGTTCAAGACCGGTTTCCTGATCGAATACTTCATGCGCTCGCAGGACTGGTTCGGCGCCGGACAGGTAATCCTGACCAGCGCATCGTCCAAGACTGCCATGGGCCTTACCAGTACGGCCAGGCATCGTTCGCCGGATATCCGGCGGATCGGCCTGACCTCTTCGGGGAATGTCGCTTTCGTGAAGCAGAGCGGTCTCTACGACGAAGTGCTGGCCTATGACGATGTGCAGGCACTGGCAGGCCGACCCGCGGTATCGGTCGATTTTGCCGGCAACGCCCGTCTGCTGGGCGCGATCCATGCGCATCTTGGCGACGCGTTGAAGTACTCCTGCCTGGTGGGTGCAACACATATCGAGGAGCGCGGCGGCGGGGCGGGGGACTTGGCCGGACCGGCTCCGACGCTGTTCTTCGCACCCGACCATGCGGTCGCGCTGTTCAAGGACCTGGGGCCGCAGGAAGCGGGCCGCCAGATGGCCGAGAGCTGGCGTATATTCCTTGCCGATGCCGGCGACAGCGTGACCATTGAACGCCATGCGGGCCTTGCTGCTGCACGCGACGTTTTCGTCAGAATGGCCGGCGGCAGTGTGGATCCCGCCAAGGGAATCATCATCGAACCGTGATGGGCCGCCGGGGGCCGGTGGAGGCCGGCCCCGCGATACCCGGTCAGTGTCCGGTCCCCGCTATGGCAGGTAACCGCGCCCCTAGATCTCGACTGCGATCTTGCCGAAGTGGCTCCCGCTTTCCTGATGACGGAAGGCATCGGCGAGGTCGGCTAGCGCGAAGGTATCGCTGATGACCGGCTTGATGCCGTTGGCCTCGATCGCAGCGATCATGTCCTGCTGCATCGCGCGGCTGCCGACGGTGAGGCCCTGCACCTTGAGGTTCTTGGAGAACAGCAGCGCGGTTTGCACCGGCCCGGCGAAACCTGCCAGCACACCGATCAGCGCGACATGCCCGCCAACGCGCGTGGCCAGCATCGATTGGTCGAGCGTGCCCGCCCCGCCGATTTCGACCACGCAGTCGACCCCGCGCCCGCCGGTTATCTCCAGCGCCTTCGGGCCCCAGGCTTCGACTTCCTTGTAATTGATCAAATGGTCCGCCCCCAGTTCGCGCACCCGTTCGAGCTTCTCGTTGGAGGAAGAGGTGGCGATGACAGTGGCGCCCGCGGCCTTCGCGAACTGCAGGGCGAAGATCGAGACCCCGCCCGTGCCCTGGACCAGCACGGTGTCGCCCGGCTTGACCGCGTAGTCGACGAACAATGCGCGCCAGGCGGTCAGCCCGGCGCAGGTCAGCGTTGCAGCCTCGGCATGGCTGAACCCGGCGGGTGCGCGCGTGAACCAGTGGGTCGGGGCAGTCACTGCCTCGCGCGCATAGCCGTCGATCCCGTCACCGGGAACGCGGGTGAACGCGCTGGACGGCGGGCGGCCGTCGAGCCAGTCGGGGAAGAAGGTGCTGACCACCTGGTCGCCCACGGCGAATTCGGTCACCCCGTCGCCAACCGCCGAGACGATGCCAGCGCCATCCGACATGGGGATGCGACCCGGTTCGGTCGGGATCATGCCTTTCACGACGGCGTAATCGTGATAGTTGAGCGAACTGGCCTTCAGATCGACGGTAATCTCGCCCGGACCGGGCGCCGCTGCGGCGTCGATATCGACCCATTCCAGCGCATCGAGGGTGGACGGCTTCGCGCCCGTACGGATTGCTTTCATTCTGCAGCCTCCAGCATTTCGGCCCGCTGCGGGCCGCGGATCAGGCCACCGGGCGCCTCGCCCGTCCATTCGCCTTCGCGGAATGTGACCTTTCCGTTCTTGATCGTCGCGACATAGCCNTCGGCCTTCTGCAGCAAGCGTTTGCCGCCCGCAGGCAGGTCGAAGGCCAGCCAGGGCTTGCCCAGCTTGATCCGGCCCATGTCGATGATGTTGATATCGGCCAGATAGCCGGGCGCCAGTACGCCGCGGTCCTCCAGCCCGTAGAGCCGGGCCGTGTCGTTGCATTGCCGCTTGATCGCATTTTCGAGGCCGATCGTGCCGCGCGCCCGGTCACGCACCCAGTGCTGCAGCATGAAGGTGGGCGAGGCGGCATCGCAAATCGTCCCGCAATGCGCGCCGCCATCGGACAGCGAATTCACCGTGTCGTCGGCGTGTTGCAGGTCTTTCAGGAAATCGAGATTGCCATCGGCGTAATTGAGGATCGGCAGGTAGATGAAGCCCTTGCCCTCGTCGCGGCACAGCAGCTCGTAGGCATATTCATCGCCCGACATGCCCGCTGCCNTNGCGCGTTCGAGNANNCTTTCNTCNGCNGTCGGTTCGTAATTGAAGTCGGGGTCCATNTCGAACTGCATGTTCCAGCCGCCGCAAACGACCATGATCAGGCCCATNATGTCCTGGTTGACCTCGGAAAAATCGTGCTGTTCGGCGATCAGGCGCGCCTTGAACTCGGGGTCGAACAGCTTGGCCTTCTGCTCTTCCCACGGAAGGTCCTCGATTTCCTTCCAGCTCGGTTTGAGCCGGAAGGGATGCACGGTGCCCTGCCACGCCATGACGATGCCGTTGCCGCGCAGCGCGATCTGCGCGACGATGTTCGCGCCATTGTCGTTCTCGGCGCGCATGCTCNCGATCTGCTCGTCGAGCGGNAGTTCCTTGGCGATCGACTGGAGCGCCGCGAAGGTGACCGGCAGCCCGGTCTCGCGGCTCATCTTGCCCATCCAGCCGAACTCGTCCCATTCGCGCATCATGTCGCTGGCCATTTCGAACACGCCNTGNCCGGCNCGGCCCATCGCGCGGCCGATCTCGACCAGCTCCTCGGCAGTGGCGG
>FUFK010043079.1_pt1 | contig 33354 bp, 34 predicted proteins | sample 1021851 | NCBI WGS metagenome assembly FUFK01 (sample SAMEA51879418, study PRJEB19060) | metagenome | reverse complement strand
CGCCGCGACGCCCTGCAACGCACTGGCGTCGCCCATCTGCGCCGGCGCGCGGTGCGCGGTCTGTCCGGCGGCGAAATGCAGCGGGTGCTGCTGGCCCGGGCGCTGCTGCGCAAGCCCGACCTGCTGGTGCTGGACGAGCCCGCCCAGGGCGTGGACGTGGCCGGCCAGGACGCCCTCTACGGCCTGCTCGGCCAGGTCCGCGACGAGACTGGCTGCGGCATTCTGCTGATTTCCCACGACCTGCACCTGGTGATGGCGCGCACCGACCAGGTGGTCTGCCTGCACCACCATGTGTGCTGCTCCGGCACCCCGGAAGCGGTCAGCCGCGACCCGGCCTACCACCGCCTGTTCGGCCCCAGCGGCGGCATGCCCAACCTGGCCGTGTACACCCACGACCATGACCACGATCACGACCTGAGCGGCGACCCGCACCACGACCACCAGGGGCACACGGGGGGCCACCACCATGATTGAACTGCTCGCGCCGGCGTTGCTGGCGGGCCTGGCGGTGGCGCTGGTGGCCGGCCCCATGGGGTCCTTCGTGGTGTGGCGGCGGATGGCGTTCTTCGGCGACACCCTGGCCCACGGCGCCCTGCTGGGCGCGGCCCTGGCCCTGGCCCTGGACGTGAACCTGTACGTCGCCGTGGTGGTGGCCTGCCTGGCCATCGCCGGCGCCCTGGCGGGGCTGCAGCAGCAGCGCCAGATCACCGGCGACACCCTGCTGGGCATCGTCGCCCACACCACCCTGGCGCTGGGCGTGATCGCCATCAGCCTGCAAAAGAGCGTGCAGGTGGATCTGTTCGCCTACCTGTTCGGCGATCTGCTGGCGGTGAACTGGGGCGACGTGCTGGCGCTGTGGGCCGGCGCGGTGCTGATTCTGGTGCTGCTGGCCTGGCACTGGCGGGCGCTGCTCAGCATCACCGTGAACGAGGACCTGGCCCAGGTGGAAGGCGTGCCGGTGACCCGCACCCGGCTGATCCTGATGCTGCTGCTGGCGCTACTGATCGCCGGCGCCATCCGCACCGTCGGCGTGCTGCTGATCACCTCGCTGCTGGTGATTCCCGCCGCCGGCGCCCGCCGCCTGTCGCGCACCCCGGAACAGATGGCCGCCCTGGCCAGCCTGCTGGGGCTGGGGTCGGTGTCCCTGGGGCTGGTGATGAGCTGGTACGCGGACACTCCCGTGGGGCCGTCGATCGTGGTGGCCGCCGCCGCGCTGTTCGGCTTCACCCTGCTGCGCCGACCCGACGCCTAGCCATGATCGCGAAGGACCCCGCCCTGGACCGCCGCATCTGGATGCTGGCGTGGCCGTTGCTGCTCTCCAACATCACCGCGCCGCTGCTCGGCCTGGTGGACACCGCCGTGGTCGGCCATCTGGATTCGCCGGTGTATCTGGCGGCGGTGGCGCTGGGCAGCAACGTCTTCATGTTTCTGTATTTCTCGTTCAACTTCCTGCGCATGGGCACCACCGGGTTTACCTCCCAGGCGCGCGGCGCCGGTGAGGCCACCCTGGTGGTGCTGCTGCGGGCGCTGCTGTTGTCGACCCTGGTGGGCGGCGCGCTGATCCTGCTGCGGCCGCTGCTCAGCGACGCGGCGCTGTGGTTGCTGGGCGGCAGCGACGAGGTGCAGGGGCTGGCGCGGGAATACATCGGCATCCGTATTCTCGGGGCGCCGGCGGCGCTGGGGAATTTCGCGCTGATCGGCTTCGCCATCGGCCTGCACCGCACCAGCGTGCCGCTGAAAATAACCGTGCTGATGCACTCCAGCAATGTCCTGCTGGATGTGCTGCTGGTGCAGGTGTGGCAGTTCGACGTACGCGGCGTGGCGGCGGCCAGCGCGGTGTCCGAATACCTGGGCCTGGCCGGCGGACTGTTCTGGCTGCGCCGGGAGATCTTCGGCGCCGCCTGGCGGGCGCTGCCGGTGGGCGCGCTCAGGCAGGTGGCGCCGATGCTGCGGCTGCTGGCGGTGAACCGGGATATTTTTATCCGCAGCCTGGCGCTGCTGACGGTGTTTTTCTTTTTCACCGCCCAGGGCGCGCGGCTCGGCGATACCGTGCTGGCCGCCAACGCGGTGCTGATCACCTTCCTGCTGCTGCTCAGCAATACCCTGGACGGTTTCGCCAACGCCGCCGAGGCCCTGGTGGGCGACGCCACCGGCCGCCGTGACCGGCGCGCCCTGGACGCGGCGGTGGCCGGCACCGGCAAGTGGACACTGATCATCGCCGGGGCGGCGCTGCTGGCCTTCGCCGCCGGCGGCGGCCCGCTGATCCGCCTGCTCACCGATCTGCCCGGGGTGCGCGACACCGCCACCACCTACCTGCCCTGGATGCTGTTGCTGCCGCTCACCGCCAGCGCCGGCTTCTGGCTGGACGGCGTGTTCGTCGGCGCCACCCTGGCCCGGCAGATGCGCAACACCATGGTGGTCGCCACGGCGCTGTTCTTTCCGGTGTGGTGGCTGACCAGCGGCTGGGGCAATCACGGCCTGTGGCTGGCCATGAACCTGTTCATGGCCAGCCGCGGCGTGCTGATGGGGTGGGTGTGGTACCGGCGCCGGGTCGCCCCGGAATCCGTTTAAATGTCCGCCACCGAGGGCAGAATCGGCGCGAAGACATCCGACAACGCCGCCAGAGCGGCGGCATGCAGATCGGCCGCCGCCATGACGCCAATGCCGTCCGCAGCGGGCAGATCCCGGGTCGCACAGGCGCCGGCCACCACCGCCATGGAAAAGCCCAGGTCGTAACCGGCACGAACAGTCGACGAGACGCACATGTGCGTCATGAAGCCGGCCACGAGGATCGGGCCGTCAATGTCCTTCAGATGCGTCGCAAGGTCGGTACCGGAAAAGGCGTTGGGGCGCGGCTTGGTGATCACCACTTCGCCCTCCGCCGGCTGCACCTGCTCCATGAAAGCGCCACCGGTCGCCGGGTCAAAGGGGCTGCCTTCACCCCCCTGGTGCGCTACGTGAACCACCGGCCAGTCCATCTCCGCGGCGCGTTCGCGTAACTGCTGGATTTGCGCCAGGGCGGTGTCCAGCCCGGACAACGGCAGGGCGCCGCTGCGATAGGCTTCCTGGGCGTCAATGATCACCACCGCCGCCTTGCCCCGCGCCGGAGTTTGCCACGCCGCGGCCCCCGCCAGGGTCCGCAGGGTAACCGGTTTGCCGTTGCTCATGATGCGCTCCTTGAATTCGATGGAAGGGAGCCGCCATGGTCACCGGCATAAACGCTCAACCCAAGCTGGTATTTTGCAGTCACCACCTGCAAAAATGCAGGCATGAAGGATTGGGATGACTATCGGTTTTTACTGGCCTTGAGCCGCTCCAACACCCTGCGGGAGGCGGCGCGACGCCTGGGTGTGAACGAGACCACCATGGCCCGCCGCCTGACCACGGTGGAGCAGCGCCGGGGCGCCACGCTATTTCTGCGCGGCCGCGAGGGCCTGGCGCCGACGCCGGCGGGCCAACAACTGGTGCAGGCGGCATTACAGATGGAGCAGGCGGTGCTGCGGGCAAGTACCGATGGGGAGAGCGGCGTATCCGGTTTGGTACGGCTCACTTCCGTGGCCTGGATCGTGGAGGCCCTGCTGGCACCGCGCCTGCTCGAGCTGCACCAGCGGCATCCCGCATTACGGCTGGAACTGTCGGCGTCCAACAACACCGTGAGTTTAACCCGGCGTGACGCGGACCTGGCGCTGCGCCTGGCCCGCCCCACCGAGGGCAACCTGGTGGCACGGCGCCTCGGCGCCGTCGGCCTCACTCTGGCTACTTCGGTGCATACCACACCCAAAGGCTGGATCGCTTACCAACGGGGCTGGGATGATCTGCCGGAGATCCAGGCGGTGGCGGGGGTGTTCGATGATCCGCCGGTGGCCCGCATCAGCGGCCTCACCGCCATCCAGGCGGCGGTGCGCTCCGGCCTGGGCGTGGCCATGCTGCCAGACCCCATGATTGAGGCCGACCCACGACTGAAAGCCGCCAGCCCCACCATTCGGGTGAGCAGGCCGCTCTGGGTGGTGCTGCACGAAGATCTGCGCGATCGACCGTCGGTACGGGCCTGTCTGGCGTGGCTGGAAGCGGTGATCCGAACGGCGGCCGAACCAGCTTAACGTTTGAGGGATGGACTACCCGTGGCGGTGACCGGCTCCGGTTGGCCGGATCAGCGCTTGGGCAGAATGAACTTCATCAGGGTCATGAACCACATCAGGTGGCCGGGGTCGCCTTCCACCTTGATGTCGCCGGCCTGCATGCCTTCCATGAACGCCATCTGGTTCTTGCCGGAGGCCTTGAGGGTGCGGAACGCGTAGTCCGCGTCCTTGAAATTGAGGGTCACGGACGGCGTCGGGTGCAGGCCCCTGCGGCTGGTCACCCGGTCCGGCTGGAAGTGATACCAGCGCGCCACGCCGCCGTTGAAGGTGCGCCACTGCATCACTACGTCGCGGTGCGCGAGCTGCTTGCGGAAGCCCTCGTCGCGGCCGGCCAGCCAGGCGAGACGCCAGCCCAGGACCATCAGGATCAGACGGAATTTCATGGCATCAGCGCCGGAAGCTCTTTATTGAGCTTCATTTTTTCCTTCACCGCGTCACCGGTGAGGGCGTAGCCGCGCAGGTTGCCGTCGCGGTCGCGGAACAGGGCCTTGACGGTGTTGCCCTCTTCCTCGGTTTCCCAGTCGCCTTCCAGCTCCTCGGGCACCGGGCACACCACCACCGGGCAGGCCGGCGTCTTGATGGTCACCGGCATGACGCCGTAGCTCACCGGGGTCGGCTCGCCGGCCAGGGTCCTGGCCAGGGCCCGGGCGGACGCCATCAGCGGTAGCACGTAGGGCAGTACATGGCCCTGCACTTCGGCGCAGTCACCCAGGGCGTAGACGTTGTCGGCGCTGGTGCGCAGGCTCTGGTCGGTGACGATGCCCCGGTTGGTCTTCAAGCCGGCGTCCTTGGCGATGCCGATGCGCGGACGCAGGCCAATGGCGGCGAGCACCACGTCGGATTCCAGGTGGGTGCCGTCGGAGAGCTCGGTGACCAGCTTGTCCGGGTTGTCCTTGCCGTGGTGCACGGCCTTGGCCAGGGGGCCGAAGTGGAAGCGCACACCCAGGTCTTCCAGGCCGCGGCCGACGGCGGCGGAGGCCGGCTCCGGCAGCAGCATGGGCAGGCAGCGGCCCATGGGCTCCACCAGGTTGACCTGGAAGCCGCCGTTGGAGAGGTCGTTGGCGAATTCGCAGCCGATCAGGCCGCCGCCGAGAATGGTGACCTCNCGCTTNCCNTCCAGGGCCTGGCGGAAACGGCCGTAATCCATCAGATCGTTGACCGAGAACACCTCGCCGACGGCGTCGCCTTCCAGCGGCGGCGTCCAGGTGTCNGCGCCCAGGGCNAGCACCAGGCTGCTGTAATCCAGGTGATCATCGGGCAGCAGCACNCGCTGTTTGTCGGTGTCGATGCCGGCCACNTGGACGCCGGTGCGCACCGTCACGTTGAACTGCTCGGCNACCTGCTCGGGGGTCGCCATGGCCAGCTCATCGGCGGTTTTTTCCTTGGTGAAGCCGGTGGAGAGCATGGGCTTGGAGTAATTACGCCCGTCGTCGGCGGTGAGCACCACCACCGGCGTCTCTTTATCCAGCTTGCGGAATTCCTTGACCGTGTTGAAGCCGGCCAGGCCGGAGCCGATGATCACGATTGGATTCATGGGAGTGTCCTGTNTCAGATTTCCACCATCTCGAAGTCTTCTTTGCCGACGCCGCAGTCCGGGCACACCCAGTCATCGGGAATGTCGTCCCACTTGGTGCCGGGTTCGATGCCCTCTTCAGGCAGGCCTTCTTCCTCGTCGTAAATAAAGCCGCAAACCACGCATTCCCATTTTTTCATGCTGAACCTCGTCTGGTCGGGGGAAGCCGGGCCCGGGTCGCGGGCCCTTCCAGGGGCCGCTAACGTATCCACGGGCGAGTGAAAAATCAATGACAGCGGATAATGGTAGCGTTGCCCCACGGCCGACGGCTTGCCGATCCGCGCTCCATGGGCCATAGTCGCGCGCTTGAGAACCCGCGCCCCGGGCGCGAGCAAAGCGAGTCCCCATGCCCGATACCGCAATGCGCGCCGACGCCCGCTGGCGTCCCCAGGAACAGCTCAGCCTGCCGCCGCTGGTGCGTGACTGGCTGGCCGACCCCGGCTCCCTGACCGCCCGCCTGCGCCTGTACGGCGCCTTCCGGGTGGTGCCCCGTGAAGACCGCATTATTCGCCCCACCCTGGCCGAGCAGCGGCTGTTGGGCCGCATCGGCCGTGGCCGCGCCCTGGTGCGGGAAGTCACACTGCTGGTGGACGAGGAACCGATGGTGGAGGCGCGCAGCGTGCTGCCGCTGGCCAGCCTGCGCGGAGCCAACCGCGGCCTGGCGCACATGGGCAGTCGCTCGCTGGGCAGCGAGCTGTACCGGCGGCCCACGGCGCGCCGCGACCGGGTCTGGGTGCGCTACGGTGACGCCCCCTCTGGCCAGACGCCCTGCTGGGGGCGACAATCCCGGTTCATCAAGCGTGGCCGGCCCCTGCTGGTGGCCGAGCACTTCCTGCCCGCGCTGTGGCGGCGGGTCGAGGACATGGATCGCTGAGGACGCCTATGCTGGCTTTCGTGGAACACCGCTACCCCGCTCTCTGGCCCTGGATCCAGCTGATGCGCCTGGACCGGCCGATCGGCAGCATGCTGCTGATGTGGCCCACCCTGTGGGCGCTGTGGATCGCCGGCGGCGGCACGCCCAGCCTCAAGCACATCGTCATTTTCGTGCTGGGGGTGTTCGTGATGCGCGCCGCCGGCTGCGTGATCAACGATTTCGCCGACCGCGACTTCGACGGTCATGTCACGCGCACCCGGGGCCGGCCGCTGGCCACCGGCGCCCTGTCCGCCCGCCAGGCGCTGATGCTGTTCGCCGTCCTGGGGCTGATCGCGCTGGGTCTGGTGCTGTGCCTGAACCGCTTCACTCTGGTGCTGTCGTTCGGCGGCCTGGGGCTGGCGGTGCTGTACCCGTTCACCAAGCGCTTCACCTATCTGCCGCAGCTGTTCCTGGGCGCCGCCTTCAGTTGGGCGATTCCCATGGCGTTCGCCGCCGAGACCGAGAGCGTGCCGGAAATCGCCTGGCTGCTGTTCACCACCAACCTGCTGTGGACCGTGGCCTACGACACCGAATACGCCATGTGCGACCGGGAAGACGATCTCAAGGTGGGTATCAAAAGCACCGCCATTCTGTTCGGCGACCTGGACAAGGCGATGATCGGCGCCCTGCAGGTGCTGACCCTGGTGGCGCTGTTCGTGCTCGGCCAGCGTCTGGGCTTCGCCTGGCCCTGGTATCTGGGCCTGGCCGGCATGGCGGCGGGCTTCGCCCATCAGCAGTGGCGCATCCGCTACCGCGAGCCCTGGCCCTGCTTCCACGCCTTTCTCAGTAACCACTGGGCCGGGGCCAGCGTATTCGCGGGACTTTATTTTCAATACCTGCTGGCCGCGCCCGGCCCGTGATCGCGGGCGGCGGGGTCGCCGCCGCCGCGAGAAGCGTGCAAAGTTGTCATCATCATGTCATAAAAAGGCAATGTAATAGGGGCACTTAAATGGGCAACCCCTGAGAATAAGCCATGTCCCGTAATCGAATTCTGATTGTTGACGACGAACCCGCGATCCGCGAAATGGTGGCGGTGGCGCTGGAGCTGGCGGATTTCGACGTGCTGGAGGCGGACAACGCCCAGCGCGCCCACGAGTACATTGTCGACGAGCGGCCGGACCTGGTGCTGCTGGACTGGATGTTGCCGTCGGTGAGCGGTATCGAGCTGGCCCGGCGCCTCAAGCGCGAGGACGCCACCGCCGAAGTGCCGATCATCATGCTCACGGCGAAGAGCGAAGAGGACAACAAGATCCAGGGCCTGGACGTGGGCGCCGACGACTACATCACCAAGCCGTTTTCCACCCGCGAGCTGATCTCGCGCATCAAGGCGGTGCTGCGCCGCACTTCGGTGGTGGCGGCGGAGAAAGCCATCGACGTGGAAGGCCTGTGCCTGGACCCGGTGAGCCACCGGATCAGCGCCAACGGCGACCCGGTGGACATGGGCCCCACGGAATACCGCCTGCTGGAGTTCTTCATGAGCCACCAGGAGCGGGCCTACTCGCGCACCCAGTTGCTGGACCAGGTGTGGGGCGCCAACGTCTACGTGGAAGACCGTACCATCGACGTGCACATCCGGCGCCTGCGCAAGGCGTTGTCGCCGCACGGGTTCGATGGTTTCATCCAGACGGTGCGCGGAACCGGCTACCGGTTTTCGGTGAAGTCCAGTCAGGCGTCATAATGATCGGGTCCGCGACGCGGACCAACGGAGCCGGAAGGGCGGTGAATGAAAGATCCGGCGGGCATGAAAGCCAGTCTCGGCAAGGAAGTGAACCGCATCGTCATCCTGGTGGCGGTGTCCGTGGCCGTTTGCCTGGCCCTGCGCAGCATCTGGCCGCTGGTGGCGGGCCTGTCGCTGTACATCATCTGGAGCACCCGGCAGCTGTTCGCCCTGTACGCCTGGCTGGTGCGCGAGGAACACACCGAACCGCCGGACAGCGTCGGCCTCTGGGGTGAGTTCTACACCCGCCTGGAACATCTTTTCCAGAAGGAACGGCGCGCCCAGGACAACCTGCAGAGCATCATCGTGCGTGCCCAGCAATCGGTGAACGCCCTGGAGGACGTGGTGGTGCTGATCGACCAGCACGGCTACCTGGAATACTGGAACCACGCCGCCGGCCGGCATCTGGGCTTCCGCGCCGACAAGGATCTGGGCCAGCCGCTTACCAACCTGATCCGCCATCCACGTTTCACCGACTACCTGACCAAGGGCGATTTCCGCGAACCGCTGGAGATCCCCTCGCCGGTGGACGACAACCGCATCCTGCAATTGCGCATTACCGAGTTCGGCGTCGGCGATCAGCTGATTCTGGCCCGGGACGTGACCCGCATTCACCACCTGGAACAGATGCGCAAGGACTTCGTGGCCAACGTCAGCCATGAGCTGAAAACGCCGCTCACCGTGCTCAAGGGCTATCTGGAAACGCTGCTCGACACGGTGCCCGAGGAGCAGACCCGGCTGCGCCGGGCGTTGACGCAAATGGACACCCAGAGCCAGCGCATGGAGGCGCTGGTGCAGGACCTGCTGCTCCTGTCACGCCTGGAGAACACCGAGGCGGACAACCTTCAGCAGGCGGTGGCGGTGCACGGCATGCTGCAGCGCATGCGCGAAAGCGCCCTGGCGCTGGCGCCGGAGAAGCAGCAGACCATCGAGCTGGACGTGCCGGAAAACGCCCGTCTGATCGCCAACCCGGCGGAGCTGGAAAGCGCCTTCGGCAACCTGATCGTCAACGCGGTGAAGTACACCCCCGCCCACGGCGTGATCCGCATTCACTGGTGGCAGGACGCCGACGGCGCCCACCTTTCGGTGCGCGACAACGGCATCGGCATCGACCCGGCGCACATCCCCCGCCTCACCGAGCGCTTTTACCGCCCGGACAACAGCCGCGTCACCCAGACCGGCGGCACCGGCCTGGGGCTGGCCATCGTCAAGCACGTGATGATCCGCCATAACGGCAAGCTGGAGATCAAAAGCGAGCTCGGCAGCGGCAGCAACTTCACCTGCCATTTCCCCGCCAGCCGGCTGGTCAGCAAGCCCACCGCCCTGGCCAACGGCTGACCGTCCGCCGGCGTTTTAATAGTGTGGCGGCGGGGCGTCCTCGATGCGCAGGGCGGCGAGCTCCTCGCTCTGCTCCACCACCCGGTCCACCAGTTTGCGGTAGGCGGCTTCCAGCTCGTCGAGCTTGCGCTGCTGGTCACTGACGATCTGATTGAGGCTGGCCACCAGGTCTTCCTGGTAGGCCAGTTTGGTTTCGATATCGAGAAAACGGTCGTCGCTCATGGGCTCTCCTGACGTGGGCCTGATCCCGGCGCGGGCCGGCAGTATAGCGCTAGACGGTCTCCGCCAGCACCGCCTCCGCCAGCCCCAGCGGGTCTTCCTCCAGCCAGTCCAGCTGGCCGTCCAGCAGCAACTGCCCCAGCCCGTGCACCAGCGCCCAGGCGCGCAACGCCGCCCGGGTCACACGGGCCGGGTCCGGCTCGCCGCCGGGCCAGCCACGGGCCACCGCCTGGCGCAGGGTCTCGAACGCCGCCCGCGAGGCCTCGCGCAGCTCGTCTTCGCGGCGCTGCGGCGGGATCACACTGAACATCAAGCGGAACAGCGCCGGGTTGGCGTGGGCGAAGCGAATATAGCTGCGCCCCCCGGCCAGTAGCTTTTCATCACCCTCCGCCCGCGCTTCGGCCTCGCGCTGGGCGGCGCTGAGGCGCCGGAACCCCTCCGACGCCAGCGCCTGCAGCAGCGCGTCCTTGTTGGCGAAATGGCGGTAACTGGCGTTGGCGGTGACGCCCACCCGGCGGGCCAGCTCGCGCAGGCTGAAGCCGCCGTCGCCGCTTTCCGCCAGCAGCACCAGGGCCTCGTCCACCAGGGCACGGCGCAGATCGCCGTGGTGGTAGCGGTCCGGCGACGCGCCCTTCTTCGAAGTTGACACTGTACACATCCTCTTCTATCTTATGTTCACAGCATACACATTAAGCCGGTACGGGCCCAGCCCGCCGGGGGAGAAAAAGTGATGGTGGCGGTCTGGATTCATCTCGTCGCGGCGCTCTGGGCGCTGGTTTTCGGCGCCGTGCAGTTGCTGTCCGCGAAGGGGTCGCGGCGGCACCGCCGGCTCGGCTGGTCCTGGGTGCTGGCCATGGTGGTCACGGCGGTGTCGTCGTTCTGGCTGAGCGGCGGCCTGGCGCTGCTGGGGCCGTTCAGCGTGATCCACCTGCTGTCGGTGTGGACCCTGGTGTGCCTGGTGATCTCGATGCTGGCGGTGCGGCGCCGGCGCCTGGATACGCACCGCAATTTCCTGGTGGGCGCCTATCTGGGGCTGGTGGGGGCCGGCCTGGGCACCCTGGCGCCGGGCAGGCTGATCAGCGGCTGGCTGTTCGGCGCTTGATTTAAATCCCTGCCGCGGCTAAGGTTTCCGCCGTCTTGGGGGAGTAGTCACCCGGGTTCCCACCCTGGACGGTCGTCAACATATTTGCGCCTCAATGCGCATGGTGGCCGTGTCCTCCGCCGCATCGGCGGACGGATCGACGAGACCTGAGACATTGTCTGCATTCCGCGGGGGCGGGATCGGTGGGCAGTGTCTCTGGTAATCGTTCGATCCCGCCCCTGTAAGGTTTTCCGTTGGACGCTTTTCTCTCTTCCACCCTGCTGGTCGCCCTGGGCGAAATCGGCGATAAAACCCAGTTACTGTCGCTGGCGCTGGTGTGCCGGTTCCGCAAGCCCTGGCCGATCCTCGCCGGTGTTATCGTCGCCACGCTGATCAACCACGGCCTCAGTGTCTGGTTCGGCGACTGGCTGGCCGACGCCATTCCCGCGGACTGGCTGACCTGGATTCTGGGCGGCGGCTTTATCGCCCTGGGCCTGTGGATGCTGATCCCGGATAAGGACGAGGGCGTGGACGAGAGGGTGCGCTTCGGCCCCTTTCTCACCAGCCTGATCCTGTTCTTCATCGCCGAGATCGGCGACAAGACCCAGGTGGCCACCGTGGCCCTGGCGGTGCGCTTTCAGGAGTTCTGGCCGGTGCTTCTCGGCACCACAGCGGGTATGATCGCCGCCAACCTGCCGGTGATCTGGGTGGCCCATCGCCTCGCCGGCGAGCGTTTCGAGACCTGGGCCCACCGGATCAGCGCGGCGCTGTTCATCGCCTTCGGGGTCTGGGCGTTGATCTGACCGCGAATCACAGCGAGCTATGCCATGGCCCTCACCGCCACCATCTACAAAGCCGAACTCACCGTTTCGGACATGGACCGGGATTACTACGCCACCCATAACCTGACGGTGGCGCTGCACCCCTCGGAAACCGAGGCGCGCATGATGCTGCGGCTGATGGCCTTCGCCCGCCACGCCCACGAGGATCTGAGCTTCACCCGGGGCCTGTCGTCCACCGATGAGCCGGATCTGTGGCGGCACCACCCCAACGGCACCCTGGAAGAGTGGATCGAGCTGGGCATGCCCGACGAGAAGCGGCTGCGCAAGGCCTGCGGCCTGGCCGATGCCGTGGTGGTCTACACTTACGGCCGCCAGGCACCGCTGGCCTGGCGCGAGGCCCTGGGCCGCAAGCTGGAACGCTTCGATAACCTCACCGTGCTGCGCGTGATGCCGGAAACCGAAGCGGCGCTGGCGTCCCTGGCGCACCGCCAGATGCGCCTGAACGCCATGATCCAGGACGGGCAGCTGTGGCTGGGGGACGACGGCGACAACGTGGCGGTGGCCCTGGAATCCCAGCTATAGCCGCGCCCGGCACAGGTAGAACAGCCCCACCACCGGCCCCGGCAACAGCAGCCAGGCGACGCGCAGATCCAGCGCCGACCAGAACTCAGAGACCAGAAAGATCGCCGGAATGGTGAGCGCGAAGCCGATGGCGTTCATCACCGCCAGGGTCGAGCCGACCCGGTCCCGGGGCGCGGTGGCGGCGGCCAGGGCGGAAAGCTGCGGCGAATCGGCGATCACCGTGAAGCCCCACAGCAGCAACAGCGCCAGCAGTAGAAAAGGGGACAGACTTCCCAGCAGCGGATAGACCAGGCACAGCAGGCCGGATGTGGCCAGCGCCGCCCTCGCCACCCACAGGCTGCCGCGCCCGCGGCTGACACGACCGCCATAAACACAGCCCACCAGCCCCAAAGCGATCACCGAAAACGCCAGCCAAGGCACCAGCGCCTGATCGGCGCCCAGGCGCCGCAGCTCCCGGGCCACCAGCAGCGGTGTCAGCGTCCAGAACGCATAGAGCTCCCAGCAGTGGCCGAAGTAACCCAGGGCGGCGGCGCGGAAATCGCCGCTGGCGAAGGCGGCGAAGCCTTCCCGCAGTGGCTTCTTTTTCCCGGGCGGCGGCAGATGGGGGCCGTCGCCCAGGGCACCGATCAGCCACGCCGCCACCAGCGCCAGCAGCGAGGCGGTGAGCAGCGGCCACTGCCAGGGCAACCCCAGAGTGGCGCCGCGCAACAGATGCGGCACGGCCGTGCCCAGGGTCAGCATGCCCACCAGCCAGGCCAGGGCGGCGCCGGTGTGACGCGGTGTCCAGCTGATCACCAGCTTCATGCCCAGGGGGTAAATTCCCGCCAGGCAGAGCCCGGTGGCGAAGCGCATCACCAGCGCCGCCGACGGCTGCCACGCCACCAGCACGAAGGCGCCGTTGATCAGCGCGCCCAGGACCGCCGCCACCGCGAACACCCGGCTGGCGCGGAAGCGGTCGGCCAGGCCGGTGGCCGCCAGCGTCAGGGTCCCGAGGATAAAGCCCGCCTGGGTGGCGATGGTGAGGCGCCCCAGGTCGGTCTCGGTGAGCCCCAGTTCCTGGCCCAGGGACAGCCCCACGCCGTTAACGCTGAACCACAGCGAGGTGCCCAGAAACTGGGCGGCGACAATCACCGCCAGGGGGAAGCGGGACAGGGTTTCGGCGGGCATGGCTTCCCCTTTTGGCCAGGTACGGGCTTACATGGTGCGCTGATTGACCCGGCGGGACACCTCTTCCGCGCTCTCCTTGCGTTCGGAGTAGCGGTCGGTGAGATAGTCGCTGCGATCACGGACCAGCAGGGTGAATTTCACCAGTTCCTCCATGACGTCGACGATACGATCATAGTAGGGGGACGGCTTCATGCGGTCGTTGTCGTCGAATTCCAGGAACGCCTTGGGCACCGACGACTGATTGGGGATGGTCACCATGCGCATCCAGCGGCCCAGCACGCGCAGGTGATTGACGGTGTTGAACGACTGCGAGCCGCCGCTCACCTGCATCACCGCCAGGGTTTTACCCTGGGTGGGGCGCACGCCGCCCAGCGCCAGCGGAATCCAGTCGATCTGCGCCTTCATGATGCCGGTCATGGCGCCGTGGCGCTCCGGCGAGCACCACACCATGCCTTCGGACCACTGCGCCAGCTCGCGCAGTTCCTGAACCTTGGGGTGCTCCGCCGGCTCGGCGTCCGGCAGCGGCAGTCCGCGCGGGTCGAAGATCCGCGTTTCCGCGCCCATGGCTTCCAGCAGGCGCGCCGCCTCTTCCACCACCAGACGGCTGAACGAGCGCGCCCGCAGGGACCCGTAAAGCAACAGAATCCGGGGTTTGTGAGTGGACGGCTGATCCTGGAACACCCGGTCAACGCCGGGGACCTGGAAGCAGTTTTCGTCGAGATTTAACAGGTCTGTCATGGCGATAACTTCAGCACTTTTGGTTGCTATTAACTATTAACTGTTCACTGCTCACTCTTAACTGTTCCCTGTTAAGCGCCGTCCTCGAACCAGTGCTTGGTGCGGTTAACGATGGCCACCAGCGACAACATCACCGGCACCTCGACCAGCACCCCCACCACCGTGGCCAGGGCGGCGCCGGAGGACAGCCCGAACAGGCTGATCGCCACCGCCACCGCCAGCTCGAAGAAGTTGGAGGTGCCGATCAGGCAGGCCGGACCGGCCACGTTGTGGGGCAGGCGCAGCCAGCGAGCGGCGATGAAGGCGACCAGAAAGATGCCGTAGGTCTGGATCAGCAGCGGAATGGCGATCAGTACGATGGCCTGGGGCTTGGCGAGGATGGTCTCCGCCTGGAAGCCGAACAGCAGCACCACCGTGGCCAGCAGGCCCAGGATGCTGACCGGCTTGAGGGCGTGCACGAAATCGTCCACCGCCTTCTCGCCGCCGCGCCCGCTCAGCCAGCGCCGGGTGAGCGCCCCGGCCACCAGCGGCAGCAGTACGTACAGCACCGTGGACAGCACCAGGGTGTCCCAGGGCACGGTGATGTCGCTGACGCCCAACAGCAGCGCGGCGATGGGGGCGAAGGCGAACACCATGATCACGTCGTTCACCGACACCTGCACCAGGGTGTAGTTGGCGTCACCCTTGGTGAGGTGGCTCCACACGAACACCATGGCGGTGCACGGCGCCACGCCCAGCAGGATCATGCCGGCGATGTACTCGCTGCCGGTCTGAGGGTCGACCATGTCGGCGAACAGCACCTTGAAGAACAGCCAGCCCAGCGCCGCCATGGTGAACGGCTTGATCAGCCAGTTCACCACCAGGGTGAGCAGCAGGCCCTTGGGTTTGTCGCCGACGCGCTTCATGGCGGCGAAGTCGATCTGGATCATCATCGGGTAGATCATCACCCAGATGAACACCGCCACCGCCAGGTTCACATGGGCCACCTCGAAGGCGGCCACCGCCTGGAACAGGCCCGGCACCGCCAGCCCGAGGGCGACGCCGGCGACGATCGCCAGCCCCACCCAGACGCTGAGAAAACGCTCAAAAAACGGCATCGATTGCGATCCTTTATTCCTGACCCAGCTCGCGGTGGATTTTCTGCATGGAGGCGACCAGGCCGAGCGGCGTGGTGGCGGCGAGATCCAGTGCCGCCAGCTTTTCCAGGCGCTGGCGCAGACGCTGGTAGGTGCGCTCAAAGACGGTGTCGATTTCGTCGTCGCTGCCCTCGGCGCCGGCCGGGTCGGGGATGCCCCAGTGCACCTTGGCGGCCTCGGACAGCCACACCGGGCAGGCCTCGCCGGCGGCGGCGTCGCACACCGTAATGATCACATCGAAGCGCTCGCCTTCCAGATCGTCCATGGACTTGGACGCCGGCTGGTCCACCGGCACGCCGTGACGCTCCAGCACCGCCAGGGCGCGCGGGTGCACCTGCCCGGTGGGCTGGCTGCCGGCGCTGCGGGCGCGGATGCGGCCTTCGCCGAGGTGATTGGCGAGCGCCTCGCCGAGAATCGACCGGCAGGAGTTGCCGGTACACAGAAACAGCACGTTCAGGGGCAGTTCCATGGGAGTCTCCATTAACAGCAGACCGGCGCCGGTGTGCGCAGGCCCAGTTGTGCCCGGGCCGGCGTGGCCAGGGTTTCAATGACAGTGAGCGCCCACTCCGGCAACTCGGGATTGAGGCGGTAGTGCATCCAGGTGCCCTGCCGGCGCGCCACCACCAGTTCGCACTGGCGAAGCTGGGCCAGATGGCGGGAGATGGTCGACTGGGGGGCGTCCAGCGCATCCACCAGATCGCAGACGCAGATCTCGCGCTGCACGTCCATCAGGCAGACCAGGCTCAGGCGCAGGTCGTCGCCGAGGCATTTGCAGAGTTTGGTGGCGGAGAGGTTGGTCATGGTGTGGTGGGAGCCTATATTCGTATATTCGGAATTACGGATATATTGGAGCAGACGCCGATCTTTTTCAAGGTCTCTGGAATCCTGCCGGGCGGCGTAGCCGCCCTTTCGCGGGCGGGGCCCGCTCCCACAGGACGCTTCCACAAGGCCCGCATTCATCGCGGGCCCGGGCAGGGGTTAGTCCTTTTTGCGGACTTCTTTTTCCATTTCGTCGATGGAGATGTGGCGCACGTCGGTGCCCTTGACCAGGAAGATCACCTGCTCGCCGATATTGCGGGCGTGGTCGCCGATGCGCTCCAGGGCGCGCAGGGACCAGATGATGTTGAGCACCCGGGAAATGGCGCGCGGGTCTTCCATCATGAAGGTCACCAGGGCACGCATGGCGGAGCGGTACTCCAGGTCCACTTCGCTGTCCTCGGCGGCCACTTCCACGGCCTTGTCGGCGTCGAAGCGGGCAAAGGCGTCCAGGGCGTCGCGCAGCATGTTGCGCACGTGGTTGCCGATGTGCCGGACTTCCACGTAGCCGCGCGGTGATTCGCCGTCCTCGGCCAGCTGCAGCGCCATGGCGGCGATCTTGGCGGACTCGTCACCGATGCGCTCCAGGTCCGACACCGCCTTGGACACGGCGATGATCAGCCGCAGGTCCGAGGCCGCCGGCTGGCGCAGGGCCAGTACGCGGGCGCACTCTTCGTCGATCTGGATTTCCAGGTCGTCGACCCGGTCTTCCGTGGTAAGCACTTTTTCCGCCAGGGCGGAGTCGGCGTGCAGCAGCGCTTCCAGCGCGTCCACCACCTGTTTTTCCACCAGGCCTCCCATCTCCATCAGATGGTTGCGGATGGATTCCAGCGCCTCGTTGAATTGCGAGGAGCTGTGCTGACCAAAATGCATGCGATCCATGTTGTCTCTCCTTGGACCCGTTGGCCTTAGCCGAAGCGGCCGGTGATGTAGGCTTCCGTGAGCTCGTGCTCCGGCTTGGTGAATACGGTTTCGGTGTCGTTGACCTCGATCAGCCGCCCCAGGTGGAAGTAGGCGGTGCGGTGGGACACGCGCGCGGCCTGCTGCATGGAGTGGGTGACGATGGCGATGGTGTAGGACTCAGAGAGCTCGTCGATCAGCTCTTCGATCTTGGCGGTGGCGATCGGGTCCAGCGCCGAACAGGGCTCGTCCATCAGCACCACTTCCGGGCTCACCGCGATGGTGCGGGCGATGCACAGACGCTGCTGCTGGCCGCCGGACAGGCCGGTGCCGGGCGAGTGCAGGCGGTCTTTCACTTCCGTCCACAGGCCGGCCTTGCGCAGGCTGTTCTCGACGATTTCATCGAGATCGTACTTCTTGTCGGCCAGGCCGTGCAGCCGCGGGCCGTAGGCCACGTTGTCGTAGATCGACTTGGGGAACGGGTTGGGCTTCTGGAACACCATGCCGACGCGGGCGCGCAGTTCCACCACGTCCAGCTTGGGGTCGTAGAGGTCCTGATCGTCCAGGTACAGCTCCCCTTTCACCCGGCAGATATCAATGGTGTCGTTCATGCGGTTGAGGGACCGCAGAAAGGTGGACTTACCGCAGCCGGAGGGGCCGATCAGGGAGATCACTTCGTTCTTGCCGATGTCCAGGCTGACGTCGTGGATCGCCTGGTTGTCGGCGTAAAACACGTTTACGTGGCGCAGTTTCATCTTGGGCGCGTCCACGAACGGCTTGCCCACGGTTTTTTCCGGGTAGGGAGTATCCTGCATTGACCTTTCTTCCACGTCGATCAAGGGCTTCGCCGCATCATCATCGGCGCGGTTGCGGTTGTCCAGTTCTCGTGCGGTATCCATGTTCCTCTCCTTACCAACGGCGCTCAAGGCGCTTGCGCAGTACCACCGCCAGCGTGTTCATGGTGATCAGGAAGGCGAGCAGGACCATGATCGCCGCCGATGTCATGGCCACGAAGGACTGCTCGGGGCTGTCCGCCCAAAGATAAATCTGCACCGGCAACACCGTGGCCGGGTCGGTGGGGCCGCCGGGGATGTCGACGATAAAGGCGACCATGCCGATCAACAGCAGGGGCGCGGTTTCGCCCAGGGCCTGGGCCATGCCGATGATCGAGCCGGTCAGCATGCCCGGCAGCGCCAGCGGCAGCACATGGTGCAGCACCACCTGCATCTTCGACGCGCCCAGAGCCAGGGCACCCTCGCGCACCGAGGGCGGCACGGTCTTGATCGCGGCGCGGCTGGTGATAATGATGGTCGGCAGCGTCATCAGGGTCAGTACCAGGCCACCCAACAGCGGCACCGAACGGGGCAGGCCGAACACATTGATGAAAATCGCCAGGCCCAGCAGACCGAAGATGATCGACGGCACCGCGGCCAGGTTGTTGATGTTCACTTCGATGAAGTCGGTGAATTTGTTGCGCGGCGCGAATTCTTCCAGATAGATGGCCGCCGCCACCCCGATCGGGAAGGACAGGCAGAGCGTGACCAGCATGGTGAAGAAGGAACCGACGATCGCGCTGCCGATGCCGGCCAGTTCCGGCTCGCGGGAATCACCGCTGGAGAAGAACGAAGCGTTGAAGCGCTTTTCCGTGTCACCGGCCGCTTCCAGGTCTTCGATCCACTGCTTCTGCTGGTCACCGAGACGGGCTTCGGGCCGCTTTTTCTCCGACGTCTTCAGATACAGATCCACGTCGTCGTCCGCCAGCAACCAGAGGTCGCGGGTGCCGCCCAGCAGGCTGGGATCGGCCTTCAGTTCGTCGCGCAGGTTATAGCTGGCGCCGCTGCTCACCAGGGCATAGAGCTGACGCTGCTGCTGGCGGTCGTCGACACCGGGAAAGCGCTCGCGCAGCGCTTCCTTGATCACGCCACCGAAGTTNGCGTAATTGAGTTGCTCGTCNTCGCTGGCGTCATCCACGCCGAGCACGTCCGGGTCCAGGCTGATCTCCAACTGAATGTAGTGCTCGAAGAACGCACTGTGGCCCTTGCCGATAATGTCGGTGAACAGGATCAGCAGCGCCAGCAGNCCGATACCGATGGACACAATGCCGTAGGCCTGGAAACGCTTCTCCTGCCGATAACGTCGCGCCAGACTCTCACGCACTTTCGCCNTGGTCTCGCTCATTACGCCGCCTCCCGGTGGATTGTCAGTCGGTTCATTCGTACTGCTCCCGGTATTTCTTGACGATGTGCAGGGCGACCACGTTGAGCACCAGGGTGGTGATGAACAGCATCAGACCGAGCGCGAAAGCGGCCAGCGTCTTGGCGCTGTCGAACTCCTGGTCGCCGGTAAGCAGGGTGACGATCTGCACGGTGACCGTGGTGACCGCTTCCAGCGGGTTCACGGTCAGGTTGGCGGCGAGACCCGCCGCCATNACCACGATCATGGTTTCGCCGATGGCGCGGGACGCGGCCAGCAGGATGCCGCCCATGATGCCCGGCAGCGCGGCGGGGAAGACCACCTTGCGAATCGTCTCGGACTTGGTGGCGCCCAGGCCCAGGGAGCCGTCACGCATCACCTGGGGCACGGCGGTGATCACGTCATCGGAAATCGAGGAGACGAAGGGAATAATCATCACGCCCATCACCAGGCCGGCGGCCAGGGCGGATTCGGAGGCCACGTCCAGCCCGATGCTTTCNCCCACATCACGGATGAACGGGGCCACGGTCAGCGCGGCGAAGAAGCCGTAGACCACGGTCGGCACCCCGGCGAGGATCTCCAGCAGCGGCTTGGCCACGGCGCGCACCTTGGCATGGGCGTATTCGGCCAGGTANATGGCCGACATCAGGCCCACCGGCACCGCCACCAGCAGCGCGATGGCCGAGATCAGCAGCGTGCCCATGAACAGCGGCACGGCACCGAAGGCGCCTTCGGAGGCCACCTGGTCGGCGCGCAGGGCGGTCTGCGGGCTCCACTGGGTGCCGAACAGGAAGTCCACCGGCGACACCTGGCCGAAGAAGCGGATNGACTCGAACAGCACCGACATGACAATGCCGACGGTGGTCATGATCGCCACCAGGGCGCACAGCATGAACAGCACCCGCAGGATCTTTTCCACCTGCTGGCGGGCGCGCAGTTGCGGCGCGATCTTCAGCCAGCCCCAGGCGCCGCCGAGCATGGCGACGACGATGAACACCACCGTCAGCGCCATGGTGTTCGTGCCGCGCAACCGCACCAGGCGNTCCGCCGCCTCACGGATTTCCGGGGTCGCCGAGCCCGCCGGCAAGGCGCCGCTGGCGACGTTCTGAATCTGGCTGAGCAACAGNCCCCGNCCCCCTTCGGTNGCCGGGCGGATTTCCTCGGGCAGACTCATCATCACCGTGCTTTGGATAATGGCGTCGTCCAGNACCAGCCAGGCGCTGAGTACCACCAGCGCCGGGATCGCGCACCACAGCGCCGCCCGCATCGCATAATAGAACGGCAGCGACTCAAGGTGGCGGATCCCGCCCAGCGGCCGCGCCTGGGCCAGGGACCTTTGCCAGCCTATNTAGTAGGCCGCCGCCACCATGGCGACCAACAGCAACAACAGGTTGCCTGTTTGCATGCCAACAACTCCGAGTGGGTGATTTTCTCGCGCAAACCTGGGGTTTGAGAGAAAAAACCGGGTTTATCCACACCCCGCCGGGGCGAAGAAAGCCCGGTGACTCAGCGTCACCGGGCTTGGTTCGTTACGCGTCCCTGCGTAAGCCCACGTCCTGTCTTACAGTTCCTTACCGGTCATGCTCTTCAGGCTTTGTGCCTGCTTGGCCATCTTGGCGCGCATGTCGTCCGGCAGCGGAATCATGCCTTTGTCGACCAGGTAGCCGTCCGGACCCCAGGCGCGCTCGCTGGTGAATTCCTTGACGTAGCCTTCAATGCCGGGGACCACGCCCACGTGCGCTTTCTTCACGTAGAAGAACAGGGAGCGGGATACCGGGTAATCGCCGCTGGCGATGGTTTCCATTTCCGGCTCAACGCCTTCGATGGTGGCGGCCTGCACCTTGCCACGGTTCTGTTCCAGGAAGGANTAGCCGAACACGCCCATCGCTTTCGGGTTGGAGCCCAGCTTCTGCACGATCAGGTTGTCGTTCTCGCCGGCTTCCACGTAGGCGCCGTCTTCACGGATGCTGCGGCAGATGGACTTGTACTTGGACTTGTCTTCCTTCTTGATGGCGGCGATCCAGTCGAAGGTCTTGCAGCCGCCTTCGATGGCCAGCTCGTTGAACGCGTCGCGGGTACCGGAGGTGGGCGGCGGGCCCAGCACTTCGATCTCGGTGTCCGGCAGCTCCGGGTTCACTTCGCTCCACTTCTTGTACGGGTTGGGCACCAGCTTCTCGCCGCCCTTCGGATCCGGTACTTCCTTGCCCAGCGCCAGGAAAATATCACGCTTGGACAGGTCGATCTTCTCGCCTTCCACGGAGTTGGCGATCACGATGCCGTCATAACCGATCACGACTTCGGTGATCTCTTTAACGCCGTTCTTCTGGCACATCTCGAACTCGGAGCTCTTCATCCGGCGGGATGCGTTGGTGATGTCCGGGTTCTCGGTGCCGATGCCCTGGCAGAACAGCTTCATGCCGCCGCCGGAACCGGTGGATTCGATTTTCGGCGTCGGGTTGCCGCTACGACCGAAGCGCTCGGCCACGGTGGTGGCGAACGGGTATACCGTGGAGGAACCCACGATGGAAATGGTGTCACGGGCGATCGCGGTGGCCGGGGCGCTGGCGAGGGCCACGGCGGCGGCGGCGCCGACGAGAGTCGCTTTCATTTGAAATTTCACTGTTAGCCTCCTGGTTGCATGGCGCCGGCGTTGGTCTCAACCCGGCTTCTTCTCTTCAGGCATGACGCATGCTAGAGGCGGAATGTGACAGCAACATTACATAACCGGGACGGTTTGCGCACCCACCAGCCCCGTGAGTCCCGTTCTGCGCCGTTTTGCTGACCCCGAGGGCCATCATCCGTATAATCGCGCCGCATCCGAGACCCGGCGAGGCCATTTTGACCCGACAACGCCTGCAGCAACTGAAACGCTGGCAACAGCGCCTGACCGCCTTCACCTGCGGCGTCGGACACCTGTGCGCCTGGTTTTCCCTGGCCATGGTGCTGCTGATGGTGCTGGTGGTGGTGCTGCGCTACGGCTTCGGCATCGGCAATATCGCGCTCCAGGAGAGCCTCATTTATTTGCATGGCTCGCTGTTCATGCTGGGCGCCGCCTACGCCCTGGCCCTGGACGAGCATGTGCGGGTGGACGTGTTTTACCAGCATTTCAGCCCCCGCAAGCGGGCGCTGGTCAATGTGCTGGGCACCCTGTTTCTGCTGCTGCCGGTGTGCGCGGCGATTTTCGGGCTGAGCTTCCAGTACGTGATACGCAGCTGGGCCGGCCTGGAGCGCTCCGACAACGGCGGCCTGCCGCTGGTNTTCCTGCTCAAGAGCCTGCTGCTGGCGATGCCGGCGCTGCTGACCCTGCAGGCCGTGGCGGAGTTGATCCGCCACGGCCTGACACTGGCCGGCGCCACCCCGCCGCAAGAGGCCCTTGAGGACGAGGGGGACGCATGGAGCTGATCCCCCTGNTGATGTTCGTGGCCGTGGGCGTGACCCTGCTGAGCGGCTATCCGGTGGCCTTCTGCCTGGGCGGCGTGGCGCTGATGTTCGCCGCCGGCGGCCTGCTCGGCGGCANCCTGAGCCTGACCGACCTCACCTTCCTGCCCGGGCGGCTGTTCGGCATTATCGAGAACACCAGCCTGATGGCGGTGCCGCTGTTCGTGTTCATGGGCGTGATGCTGGAGAAATCACGGGTCGCCGAGCGCCTGCTGGCCAGCATGGGGCGCCTGCTGGCGGTGTTCCCCGGCGGTCTGGGCCTGGCCATCGTGCTGGTGGGCGCACTGCTGGCCGCCAGCACCGGCATCGTCGGCGCCACCGTGGTGACCATGGGGCTGCTGTCGCTACCCACCATGCTGCGCCACGGCTATAACCCGGGCCTGGCCACCGGCCTGATCTGCGCCACCGGCACCCTGGGGCAGATCATTCCGCCGTCCATCGCGCTGGTGCTGCTCGGCGACGTGCTCTCCACCGCCTACCAGGAAGCCCAGCTGCGCCAGGGTCTGTGGTCGCTGGACACGGTGTCGGTGGGGGATCTGTTCGTNGGCGCGCTGGTGCCGGGGCTGATTCTGGTGGGCATGTACCTGCTCTACGTGGTGGTGATCAGCACCCTGCGGCCGGAGCAGGCGCCGGCCATGAAACGGGAAGACGCCGACATCGAAGGCGGCGCGGAGGCGGTCTCCCTGCTGGGCGGGCTGGTGGCGCCGCTGCTGCTGATCACGGCGGTGCTGGGCTCCATCCTCACCGGCCTGGCCACGCCCACGGAAGCGGCCGGCGTGGGCGCCTTCGGGTCGCTGCTGCTGGCCGCGTTCGGCCGCCATCTGGACCGGCACATCCTGCGCGAAACGGTGCGCAGCACCACCCGCGTCACAGCCATGGTGTTCATGATTCTGATCGGCGCCAGCCTGTTTTCCCTGGTTTTCCGCGCCTTCGGCGGCGACGAGACCGTGGAACACCTGTTCGACGCCCTGCCCGGCGGCGTGCTGGGCGCCACCCTGGTGGTGATGCTGATCGTGTTTCTGCTCGGCTTTATTCTCGATTTCATGGAGATCACCTTCGTGGTGGTGCCGATCGTGGGGCCGGTGCTGCTCTCCATGGGGGTGGATCCGGTGTGGCTGGGGGTGATGATCGCGCTCAACCTGCAGACCTCGTTCCTGACCCCGCCGTTCGGCTTCGCGCTGTTCTACCTGCGCGGCGTGGCGCCGCCGGAAGTGCGCACCTCGCAGATCTATAAAGGCGTGATACCCTTTATTCTGATTCAATTGACGATGCTCGGCATCCTGGCGCTGTTCCCCGAACTGGCCACCTGGCTGCCGGGGCTTTTATATGGATAACAAGACATGACCAACGACGACATTCCTCAACCGCAGGGCACGCTGGCCCTGCAAACCATCGCCATGCCCGAGAACGCCAACTGGAATGGGGACATTTTTGGTGGCTGGCTGGTGTCGCAGATGGATCTGGCCGGCGCGGTGACCGCGCGGGCGCGCGCCAAGGGCCGGGTCGCCACGGTGGCGATCGACTCCATGGCGTTCCTGCGGCCGGTGCCGGTGGGCGCGGTGGTGAGCTGCTATACGCGGATGCAGGACATCGGCCGCAGCTCCATGCAGATTCTGGTGGAGGTGTGGATCGTCGAGGATGAGGGTGATCTGGCGAAGGTCACCGAGGGGCACTTCACGTTCGTCGCCATCGACGAGAACGGCCGCACCCGCTCGGTACCCCGGGACTGAAAAACCGCGAAGGGCGCCCTACGGCGCCTTCTGGTCCAACACCATGGAACGGACGTTAAGCGCGGACTGCTCGGCCACCGCGATGTACGGCATCACCGAATCCCGGAACCCGCGATAGGACTCATAGATACGGCGCGCCTGCTCGTTGCCGGCGACCAAATCCTCCACCGCTTCCTGGCTGGTTTTTTCCAGCGCCTGAAGCACCTCGTCCGGCAGGCGGCGCAGCTCAACGCCGTGCTCGTCCACCAGCTGCTTGAGTGCTTCCGCGTTGCGCGCCGTGAATTCGTCGTAGATGTGCTGGTTTTCCGCTTCGGCGGCGCTCTTGACGATGGCCTGCAGGTCTTCCGGCAGCGCGTCCCACTTCGCCTTGTTGATCATCAGCTCCAGCATGGCGCCGGGCTCCTGCCAGCCGGGGTAGTAGTAGTACTTGGCCACTTTGTGCAGGCCGAAGGTGAGATCGTTATAGGGGCCGACCCAGTCGGCGGCGTCCAGGGCGCCGGTCTGCATGGAGGTGAACACCTCGCCGCCGGGCATCTGCACCGGGGTGGCGCCGATGCGCTGCATCACTTCGCCGGCCAGGCCGGGGGCGCGGATCTTAAGCCCTTTGATGTCCTCCAGGCTGTTGATCTCCTTGCGGAACCAGCCGGCCATCTGGGTGCCGCTGTTACCGCACGGCAGCGGCTTGATGCCGAACTCCCCGTACAGCTCGTCCCACAGCGCCTGACCGCCGCCGAAGTTGACCCAGCTGTTGAGCTCCTGGGCGGTGAGGCCGAACGGCACCGCGGTGAAGAACGGCGTGGCCGGGTGCTTGCCTTTCCAGTAGTAGGAGGCGGAGTGGCCCATCTCGGCGCTGCCGTCGCGCACCGCGTCGAACACGCCCATGGCCGGCACCAGCTCACCGGCGCCGTGCACCTTGATGGTCAGGCGGCCGCCGGACATGGCGGTGACACGCTCGGCGAAGCGGTTGGCGCCGGTGCCCAGGCCCGGATAATTCTTCGGCCAGGCGGTGACCAGCTTCCACTCGCGGACTTCCTGGTCGGCGGTCTTGGCCGGGGCGTTGTCGCCGCCGGCGGCCGGCTTGTTCTCGCTTTCGTTCTGACCACAGCCGGCCAGCGCCGCGGCGCCCAGGCCGAGGCCCAGCGCGGAGACGAATTTACGACGATCCATGGAGCTCTCCCGTTGGTTTTATTGTTAGTGGGCCCTTCGGACCCTAGATCACATCAAGGCGCGCGTACTGACTCACCAGCCATTTGGTGCCGACGCCGTCGAAGTTGATTTGCAGCCGCGCGTTGGGGCCCTGGCCCTCGAAATGCAGCACCGTGCCTTCACCGAATTTGGGATGCAGGACGCGCGCCCCCAATACAATACCATTGGCGTCCTGCTGGCGCGGCCCCCCGCCACCGCCGCCCAGCGGGCGGCTGAAGCCGGCCCGGGCGCGCACCTCTTCCACCAGCTCGGCGGGGATTTCGCGCAGGAAGCGGCTGGGCGGGTTGAGCGTTTCGTTGCCGTACAGGCGACGGCTTTCCGCGTGGGTCAGGTAGAGCTCGCGCATCGCCCGGGTCAGCCCCACGTAACAGAGCCGGCGCTCCTCGGCGAGACGCACCGGGTCGTCCGAGGACATCTGGTGCGGGAACAGACCCTCTTCCAGGCCGGTGATGAACACCACCGGGAATTCCAGGCCCTTGGCGGAGTGCAGGGTCATCATCTGCACCGCGTCCTCGTGGGCGTCGGCCTGGCCTTCGCCGGATTCCAGCGCGGCGTGGTCCAGGAAGGCGCTGAGCGGATCCTCCTCGCCCTCTTCGTCACCGAACTGGCGGGTGGCGGAGACCAGCTCGCGCAGGTTGTCCAGACGCTGCTGGGCTTTCTCGCCTTTGTCCTGGCCGTGGTAATCGAGCAGACCGCTGGCGGCGATCACGTGTTCGGTGGTTTCCGCCAGCCCCAACCCTTCGGTTTCCTCCGCCAGCTTGTCCACCAGCTTGAGGAAGGCAAGCAGGGCGTTGCCGGCGCGGGCGGTGAGCAGACGCTCGTTGATCAGCGCCGCCGCGGCGTCCCACAGCGGCACGCCGCGCTGGCGGGCCAGATCACGGAGAATCTCCAGGGTCTTGGCGCCGATGCCGCGGGTGGGCGTGTTGACCACGCGCTCGAAGGCGGCGTCCGCCCGGCGGTTGTTGAGCAACCGCAGGTAGGCCAGGGCGTTTTTGATCTCGGCGCGTTCGAAGAAGCGCTGGCCGCCGTAGATGCGATAGGGGATGCCGGCCTGCAGGAAGGCCTCCTCCAGCACCCGGGACTGGGCGTTGGAGCGGTACAGCACCGCCATTTCCCGGCGCGCCATGCCCTGCTGGCCCAGGCTTTCCACCTTGCCGGCGATAAAGCGTGCTTCGTCCACCTCGTTGAACCCGGCGTAGAGACGGATCGGCTCGCCCTCGCCACCGTCGGTCCAGAGCTCCTTGCCGAGCCGGTCGCTGTTGACGCTGATCACCGCGTTGGCGGCATTCAGAATGGTACCGGTGGAGCGGTAGTTCTGTTCCAGCCGCACGATGCGGGTATCGGGGAAGTCACGGCTGAATTTATGGATGTTCTCGATCTTGGCGCCGCGCCAGCCGTAGATGGACTGGTCGTCGTCGCCGACGATGGTGGCGGCGTTGTCGTCGTTGGTGAGCAGCCGCAGCCAGGCGTACTGGATGGCGTTGGTGTCCTGGAACTCGTCCACCAGAATGTGCCGGAAGCGGCGCTGATAGTGCCCGCGCAGCTCGTCGTTGTCGCGGAACAGCTCCAGCACGCGCAGCAGCATCTCGTTGAAGTCCACCAGGCCGCCCCGGGCGCAGGCTTCCTCGTAGGCCAGATAGATTTTCTGCATGGTCTGCAGAAACAGGTCGCCGCCGGCCACATCCATATGCGCGGCGCGCAGGCCCTCGTCCTTCTGGCCGTTGATGAACCAGGTGGCCTGGCGCGCCGGCCAGCGCTGTTCGTCCAGCCCCAGCTCGCGGATCACCCGCTTGATCAGACGCTGCTGGTCGTCGGCGTCGATGATCTCGAAGTTCTGCGGCAGGCCCGCTTCCTGCCAGTGCTGGCGCAGCAGCCGGTGGGCGATGCCGTGGAAGGTGCCCACCCACATGCCGCCGGCGGGCATGTCGAGCAGCTGCTCGATGCGGCCGCGCATTTCCGCCGCCGCCTTGTTGGTGAATGTCACGGCGAGAATACCGAACGGCGACGCCTGTTCGGTGGCGATCTGCCAGGCGATACGGTGCACCAGCACCCGGGTCTTGCCCGAGCCGGCACCGGCGAGCACCAGCAGGTGCCGGTCTTCGGCGGTCACCGCGTCGCGCTGAGCCGGGTTAAGGCCTTCGATAAGGGAAGTCACATCATCCATGGCGGCGGAGTTTACCAGAACCGCCGCTTTGGCGCGGCAGGTTGTGACGCAGCCCCGGTGATCCGGTTTCCCTTCGCGGTGGGGCTGGGTAAACTGCCAAAGAAAAAGCCGGGCGTCACTTATGCCTACGGGTTCCCGATCAGTGCGCGGGAGCGACTTACTCACCGGCGCCCAAGGCTCCGAGCCTGGAATCTTTATTCGTGTCGACAGCATTCGAGTCACAACCAAGCAAGCAGCAGCAGGCCGTGACCCGCGCTCAATGCCAGCATCTCCTCTCCGGGATCAAGGGCATGAACGTACTGGAAGGTCTGGCGGTGATCGCGGCGACCTGGGCCTACTGGGAATCACCGGTGCCGCGCGCCACCTTGCTGGTGTGGGCGCTGGCCGTCTGCACGCTGATCCTGGCCCGGGTGAGCTGGCTGCTGCTGAGCCGGCCGTCGCGCAGCGGCGACCGCGTCGACCTGCGCAAAGTGTCGGTGAGCGTGGTGGCCACCGCGGTGGCGATGGGCATCGGCGGCTTTCTGTTCAACCCCACGGACACCCTGCTTTCCGAGTCGATGCTCTACGCGCAGCTCACCATGAGCAGCCTGGGCACCGGCCTGAGCATCCTGGCGCTGTCGGCGTACAGCAGCCATCTGCCCACGGTGCTCATGTACCAGATCTGTCTGCTGGCGCCGTCGTGCGTGCAGCTCCTGCTGGCCAACGATAATGAGCCGGCCCTGGCGGCCATGCTGGTGGCCACCGGCGCCTTTCTGTTCGTCGCCGCGCGCCGCATCAATCTGACCACGCACCAGGCCCTGGATCTGCAGATCAGCAACACGGCGCTGATCGACTATCTGGACCGGGCGCGGGCCAACGCGGAAGCGCTCAACGAGAAGCTCGCCGACGAGATCATGGAACGCAAGGAGGCGCGCCGGCGCCTGCAGGAGGCCAACGACCGGCTGGAGTCCATGGTCAGCGACCGCACCCGCGCCCTGGAGCAGGCCAACCGGGAATTAAGCGCCACCGGCGAGCGCCTGCAGCTGGCGCTGGACGCCAGCAACATCGGGCTCTGGGACTGGAATCTGGTCACCGGCACCAATTACCACACCAACTTCGACCGGCTGCTCGGCTACGAAAGCGAATACTTCCGTAACTTCTTCGGCGACCTGCAGCAGCTGGTCCACCCGGACGATTTTCCCGCCATCCGCCGCGCCATGATCGCCCACTTCAAGGGCGAGACCGACCGCTACCACGCCATCTACCGGCTGCGCCACGCCGAGGGCCCCTGGTGCTGGATCGAGGACGAAGGCCGGGTGGTGGACTGGAACGACAAGGGCCGCGCGCTGCGCATGATCGGCACCCGCCGGGACATCACCGCCACCCGCGAAGCCCAGGAACAACAGCGGCTGGCGGCGACGGTGTTCGAGAACGCCCCGGAAGGCATCTTCATTCTGAACCGTAACTTCCAGTTCCTGGCGGTGAACGCCCGCTTCGAACAGATCACCGGCTACCCGGAGCAGGACGTGCTCGGCCGCACCATCGCCGACACCGACCACATCGACCGCAACCGCAGCACCTACCGCGCGATTACCCTGGCGCTGCGCCGCACCGGGTTCTGGGAAGGCGAGATCAACGAACGGCGGCGCAACGGCGAGCCCTTCCCGGAATGGCTGCAGATCAGCAGCGTGCTGGACGAGAAACAACGGGTGATCCGCTATGTGGGGATGCTGTCCGATCTGACCTCGCGCAAGGAAGCCGAGGAGCGGGTGCAGTTTCTGTCCAACTACGACCGCCTCACCGGCCTGCCCAACCGGGCGCTGTTCCGCGAACGCCTGCAGCGGGCCCTGACCCTGGCGCGCCTGAACCGGGAAAAAGCGGCGCTGCTGATGATCGACCTGGACCGCTTCAAACCGATCAACGAAAGCCTCGGCCATGAAATCGGCGACCGCCTGCTCAAGCTGGCCGCGGAGCGCATCTGCCGGTGCGGCGTCAACGACGAAAACCTGGCCCGGGTGGGCGGCGACGAATTTACCCTGGTGCTGGAAAACTGCGGCGCCGAAGCGCAGATCGGCGTGCTCTGCCAGAAACTGATCAACATGATGAAAAAGCCGTTCCTGATCGACGGCCATGAACTGCTGCTGGGCGCCAGCATCGGCATCAGCGTGTTCCCCAACCCGGGCCAGGAAGCCCAGTCGATGATCAATCAGGCGGAAATGGCGGTGCATCAGGCGAAACGCAGCGGCGGCAATAATTTCCAGTTCTACCGTACCGGCATGCAGATGGCCTCGGTGGAACAGCTGGCGCTGGAGACCAGCCTGCGCAAGGCGATCTTCAAGAACGAATTCGTGGTCCACTACCAGCCAAAAATGGACCTGGCGGACAGCCGCATCTCATCGGTGGAAGCGCTGGTGCGCTGGCAGCATCCGACCATGGGCCTGCTGGCGCCGTCCGAATTCATTCCCCTGGCGGAGGAATCCGGCCTGATTTCAGCGATCGGCGAGCTGGTGCTCGAGCGCGCCTGCCGTCAGGCCCGGCAGTGGCTGGACCGGGGGCTGGGCGATATCCGAGTGTCGGTGAACCTGTCCGCCCATCAGTTCCGCAAAGGTAACCTGGCGGACGTGGTGGACCGCATCCTGGCGCTTACCGGTCTGCCGGCGGAACTGCTGGAGCTGGAGCTCACCGAAAGCCTGATCATGGAAGACATGGACCAGAACATCGCCCTGCTCGAGCGCCTGCGCGCCCGCGGCGTGGGCCTCTCCCTGGACGACTTCGGCACCGGTTACTCGTCGCTCAACTACTTGAAGCGGTTTCCGGTGGACACACTGAAGATCGACCGGACCTTCATCACCGACCTGGCGGACAACCCGGACGACGCGGCCATCACCCGGGCCATTATCGAGATGGCGCACAGCCTCACCATGAGCGTGGTGGCGGAAGGGGTGGAAACCGATCAGCACCTGAATATCCTGCGCGAAATGGGCTGCGACAGCATTCAGGGTTACCTGATCAGCCGGCCGGTGCCGGAGGACCAGCTGCACGAGATTCTCGCCCTGCAACAGCAGGCCCGCGCTGAAGACGGCCCCGCTTAGCCGCCTTTGGCGGCGATACAGGATTCAGGATACAGGTGAAAGTTTACCGCTGTGCCCTCTCCTGAATCCTGCACCCTGTATCCTGTATCGCCGCTGTAAGCGGCTATTCGTCGAGGATCGCCAGGGTCTCGGGCTTCTCGAAGAACGGCGCCAGGTGACGGCGCAACCAGGCATCCAGCAGGCCACGCTCGCGCAGCAGCCGCAGCACCGGCGGCGCGAAACGGCGGGCGTCATCNAGCAGGTCGTCGCGGGCGATGCCCACTTCGTCGATCAGGTCGCGCAGGGTGGTGTCGCCGATACTTNTCGAAGAAGGCATTGATGCCGGTGTCCAGCATGGTGGCGAANTANTCGCTGTGCCGGAACTCCCGCCAGAAGTCATAGCCGATCACGAACAGTTCCTGNATGTCCTCGCTGCTGAGCAGCTCGCGCANCTCGGTCACCGGGCGCTCGGCGAANTCCTGCCAGGCCACCAGCACCAGTTCNCGCAGCTCGCCCAGGTTATCGTCGCTGTACAGCCAGGGGTCGGACAGCAGCGCCTCGGTGCGCTCCAGCAGCCACTCCTGCAGACGCATNTCCAGGCTGGCCCGCCAGCGCGGCGGCAACCGCCGCCCCACCAGNCCCCGCAGGCTTTCCGGGATGCCCTGGTGCAGCCAGGTCTTGAGGCCCAGATGGGCGCCGCCGGCCAGCAGCGCCAGCAACACCGGGTTGCTGCTCAGCCAGCCCACGCCCCGTCGGGAGAGCGGGATTTCCAGCACCTTGTCGACCAGGGCCGCCACGGTGCGCTCGTCCACCAGCTCGCCGACCCGGCGCTCCGCCTGAATGCCGTGGTTATAGAGACGGTCCACCATCTCACCCACCAGCTCCGGAATGCCGCCGCCCAGCTCCATCTGCACCGCGTACTTGCGCACCGTGGTGCCGATCTGCTCGGCGGTCACCACCTCACCCAGGCGCACCGTGTCGGCCTGAGCCAGCAGGTCGTCCAGTTCCTGTTCCAGCCAGTCGTCCACGCGGTCCGGGTCCAGGGACTCGCTGAGATGGACGACCAGGGCCTCAAGTAAACGATTTGCCTTTTCTTGTTTATTTGCCGTCACGACATGCCTTCCTTAACCAAGGGCCACTTGCCCACTGCGCGGGCGAATGTATCATCGTTCAATGTAACAATCATCAGAGGTACTTAACCATGGCGATCAACATACTGCCCACCCGCCGGAACCTGCGCTTCAAGCTGAACCCCAGCAAAGCGCTGACCTGGCACCAGGACGGGCGCAACGTGAGCCAGTTTCTCAATACCCTGAGCCTGTTTTTCCCGGTTGGCGAACGCTTCTTTATCGACAGCGTGCGCCACTATCGCGATGTCGTCCAGGACCCGGAACTGAAGAAGGCGGTGACCGCCTTTATCGGCCAGGAAGCCATGCACGGCCGCGAGCACGAAGAGTACAACGGCTTCGTCAATGAGGCCGGCGTGCCCATCGAAGCCCAGGAGCAGCTGGTCGACAATCTGCTCAAGGCGGTGCAGAAATACACCCCGGCGTCCTTCCAGCTGGCCGGCACCGTGGCCCTGGAGCACCTCACCGCGATCCTCGCCGACGGCCTGCTCAGCCTGCCGGAGATCATGGAAGGCTCCGACGAGGGCTACCGCGCCCTGTGGAACTGGCACGCCCTGGAAGAGACCGAGCATAAAGCCGTGGCGTTCGATGTCTACCGGCTGGCGGTGGGCGGTGACGACCAGGTCGGCGCCTACGCCATGCGCAGCTTCGCGCTGGTGTTCTCCACCAGTGTGTTCTTCGCCCTGTTCCTGCCGTTCTACCTGCACAACGTGCGCGTCAGCGGCGGCCTGTTCGACGGCAAGGGCTGGCGCGCGGTAGCGCGGCACACCCTGGGCAAGAAAGGCATCTTCCGCTACACCGCCAAGGCCTGGCTGGATTGGTTCAAGCCGGGCTTCCACCCCTGGGACCACGACAACCGTGAGTTCCTGGAGCAGTTCGACGAGCTGGTGGCCCACGCTCTGGAAGAGGCGGCCTGACCGCCTCGCCCCCCTCTGACTTCCCGGATCGCGACGCGATCATTCCTCAAGCCGGCTCCCCGCCGGCTTTTTTTCGTTCATCGCGCTTAGCGGGTAAGCCGGTGCCATGACTCCGTAGCCCGGTTCGGTCTCGGTGTCCGTGTCCAGGACCCGCCGTGAATACGTCCCTGTAGGCTTGTGTTCGGCTCCCTGCCTCACACAGTCCTGGACACGGACACCGAGACCGAACCTCCCTTGGAAGCAAGCGACCAGCGCGGCTACCAAAGCGGGCTTTGTGGGAGCAGGTCCCGGTCACGAAAGGAGCTTCGTAGAAAGGTTCAGCGCCAGCGATAACCCGGGGCGCCAGCAGCCACCCCGGAGCGGGTCTGTGTTCTGCCCTTCCGGGACCCTGGAGAACAGGACGTTCGACAGGGAGCCTACAGGGACGT
>FUFK010041018.1_pt1 | contig 33380 bp, 47 predicted proteins | sample 1021851 | NCBI WGS metagenome assembly FUFK01 (sample SAMEA51879418, study PRJEB19060) | metagenome | reverse complement strand
AAAAAAAAGACAGAGCTATGCGAAATGCAGCTAGAGCTATAATGAAAAAGCTTGGTAAAACATACACAGGCGACAAAAGAGATGTAGCACACAAAGATAACAACCCTAGAAATAACTCAGTTGCGAACTTAAAAATGCAAACTAGAAAAAAAAATAGAGCGAGAAAATAAATTGGTAAATAAAAAAATGACAGTTAATGATGTAGCAGAAAGACTTACAAAATTAGAAACAATATCACACGAGCGTTGGAAGACTGCTTTTAACGAGTTTTCTGACATTAAACAAGAAATTACCTATATCAACTCAACTATGAAAGCAGCTACTTTTGGCGTATTTGGCTTTCTTGGCGCGATTGGTATAGCTGTATTAACGAGCATATTAATATGAAAGCATTACTGAAAAATTTAGTCGGTGCGGTAGCGCCCACAATAGGAACAGCATTGGGCGGGCCGATGGGCAATATGGCTATGGGTAAAATAGCTGAAGTATTGGGCGTATCTAATGACCAAAAATCTATACAACAAGCTATACAAAATGCTACACCAGAACAAATGTTAGAACTAAAAAAAGCTGAACAAGAGTTTGANGTTCAAATGAAAGAGCTTGATGTTGATGTGTTTAAGCTTGAAACACAAGACAAACAACATGCTAGAGGCATGTTTAGTAAAGATTGGACTGCTAGGATTATAGGTTTATTTACTATAGGTGGATTTCTTGGCTACATATTTTTAGTAACACTACAACCACCAGAACAAAATTCAGAAGCATTAATAAATTTAGTGTTAGGTTATTTAGGAGGACTTGCAAGTGCCATTATTTCGTTTTATTTCGGAGCATCTCACACAGGCGACAAAGAATAAAANTATGAAAATATCNAAAAATGGTATTAATNTAATAAAACACTTTGAGGGNTGTCCTATGAAAGACGGCATGGTTGTTTCTTACAGATGCCCAGCAAACAAGCCAACCATAGGNTTTGGTAGCTTAAAGCTTATAGATGGCAGTCCTGTACAGGACGGCATGACAATAACTAAAGATGAGGCTGAAGATTTATTAATGCACGAACTAAATGAGTATGAGGGTTACATAAATGACATGGTAACAGCACCTTTAAAACAAAATGAGTTTGATGCTTTGGTTTCTTGGGTTTTTAATTTAGGCCCAACAAATCTATCTAACAGCACACTACTTAAAAGATTAAACGCTAAAGATTGGCAAGATGTACCAAACCAAATAAAAAGATGGAACAAAGTAAATGGTGTTCCAAATGACGGTTTAATTAAAAGAAGAAATGCAGAAGCAGCATTGTTTGAAGACAAAGAATGGGGTAAAGTCTAATAGACATGCTTGTTTTGGGATGTTCTCATATCTCCTCTCTTCCATACAGTATGTCAGGAGAGTCAATGATGTCCTTTAAAACTTCAACTTGGCTCTCCACCTAATGATTAACTTAGACAAAATTAAATCATTTGATGCCTTGTCAAGAGATGAGCAAATAGAAGCTTTAACTTTAATAGATAAATGGAAAGACTTAAATTCGCGAGAAAGGTGTAAATCTAGTTTTTTAGAATTTGTTAAACATCAGTGGGATGGCTTTATTATGGGCAGACACCATAAAGTTTTAGCTGAAAAACTAAACCGCATTGCACAGGGTAAATGTAAGCGTCTTATGGTCATGTTGCCACCTAGGCACACTAAATCAGAGTTTGCCTCTACCTATTTTCCTGCTTGGATGATGGGTTTAAATCCTAGTCTTAAAATTATACAAGCCACTCACACGGCTGAATTAGCCGTAAGATTTGGTAGAAGAGTTCGTAATATAATTGACAGTGAAGAGTATCAAACTATATTTCCTAACATAACCTTATCTGGAGACAATAAATCAGCCGGTAGATGGACTACAGATGACGGTGGCGAAGCCTTTTACTCTGGTGTTGGTGGTGCTATAACAGGTCGTGGTGCTGATTTGCTAATTATTGATGACCCACACTCAGAGCAAGATGCTATGTCACCTACAGCCATGGATGCNGCATGGGAGTGGTACACATCTGGGCCAAGACAAAGATTACAGCCGGGAGGCACAATAGTTTTAGTAATGACCAGATGGAGTACAAAAGACTTAGCTGGCAGACTATTGAAAAGACAATCTGAGACTCACGCAGACCAGTGGGAAGTCGTTGAGTTTCCCGCAATAATGCCAGACTCAGACGAACCGCTGTGGAGTGAGTTTTGGAAGAAAGAAGAACTTTTGTCTGTTAAAGCGTCATTACCTATAAGCAAATGGAACGCACAATGGATGCAAAACCCAACNGCTGAAAGCGGCTCAATAGTAAAAAGAGATTGGTGGCAAACATGGGAAAGCGAGTCAATACCCGATTGTCATTGCATTATACAAAGCTACGACACAGCATTTAGCGCAAAAGAAACAGCAGACTACTCTGCAATTACTACATGGGGTATTTTTGACCCAGAGGACGGCACAGAAAACTCAATTATATTATTAGACGCTAGTAGGCATAGGGTAGACTTTCCGCAATTAAAAAATATAGCTTTAGATGAATATAAATACTGGGAGCCAGATATTGTACTTATTGAGGCAAAAGCAAGTGGCACACCTCTAACACAAGAGCTAAGAAAAATTGGCATACCTGTACAAGCTTATTCACCCAGCAGAGGACAAGACAAAGTTGCAAGAATGAACTCTATTGCACCTATGTTTGAAAGTGGTATGGTATATGCTACAGAAGATGCTTTTGCAGAAGAGGTCATTGAAGAGTTAGCAGCTTTTCCGTTTGGAGAAAATGATGACTACTGTGATTCAACTACAATGGCTCTTATGAGAATAAGACAAGGCGGTTTGATAGAATTAGACAGCGATTATCAAGATGATATGCGTGTCGACAGAACAGCGTTATCATATTATTAACTATGGCAAAAACAAAAGACCCAAAAACAGGCACAGGAAAAAAACCAAAAGGTAGCGGTAGACGGCTTTACACGGACGAAAATCCTAAAGATACTGTTGGTATAAAGTTCGCTACAGCAGCAGATGCAATAGATACAGTAAAAAAAGTAAAAAACATCAACAAACCTTTTGCAAGAAAAATACAAATTCTAACTGTAGGAGAACAAAGAGCTAAAGTGATGGGTAAAAAAACTGTAGCAAACATATTTAAAAAAGGTAAAAACACAATAAGGGCATTACATGGTCGCAAAACTATCGACACTTAAAAGAAAGATAAGAAAAGGCAAAAAACTTGGGTTTAGTGAAAAGGCTTCTGCTAAGGCTAGAGGATTGATTGCAAGAACAGGTGGTAAAAACAAAGGCAAAAAGGTAAAATCAAAAAAATATAAAAAATAATATGGTTATAGAAAGAAAATTAGGCACGGAAGATAATCCAGAAGTCATAGACCAAACTAAATCTGTAAATATACCTGCAACAGATATAAATATAGAAGCACCGCCAGAAACATTTGATGAAGCAATGGCTAATGCTTTACAAATAAGCATACAAGAAGACGAGATAGTGTTTGATGAGCCTATGCAAGATGTAGCACCAGAGATACCCTTTGATGCTAATTTAGTAGATTTTTTAGATGAAGACATTTTAGGCAGCATGTCTGCAAAATTAATAAATGCTGTTGAAAGCGATAAAGAGTCAAGAAAAGACTGGGAAAAAACATATACCGATGGTTTGAAATATCTAGGTATGAAGTTTGATGAGCAAAGAAGCCAGCCATTTGAAGGCTCTAGTGGTGTTATACATCCTATACTATCTGAAGCGGTCACACAGTTCCAAGCACAGGCGTATAAAGAATTGCTCCCAGCACAGGGTCCAGTCAAAACAAAAGTGATTGGTCAAAGAGACGCAAATACGGAAATGCAAGCAGAAAGAGTTTGTGAGTTTATGAATTATTACATCATGAACGAAATGCCAGAATATGACCCAGACTTAGACCAGCTGTTATTTTATTTGCCTCTGTCTGGTAGTGCATTTAAAAAAGTTTACTATGACGGCGCAAAAGGTAGGCCTGTATCTAAGTTTGTGCCGGCAGAAGATTTGTTAGTTCCTTATAATGCAACCGACATACTTTCGGCAGAAAGAGTAACGCATGTGGTGTCTATGAGCAATAACGAAGTTAGAAAAATGCAATTATCTGGTTTTTATGCAGATATAGAACTGAACGATGGTCAAAACATTAGCAGAGATGACATTGACAAAGAAGTAGACAAAATACAAGGCGTTGAGCCTGATTATGGCGAAGACGAACAAAGAAAGTTGTACGAAATACATACTGTAGCTGATATAGAAGGTTTTGAAGATGTAAATGACATGGGTGAACAAACAGGTCTAAAACTACCTTATATCATAACTATAGACGACACATCACAAAAAATATTATCTATAAGACGCAATTATGAACCTGATGATATGCTGCGTAATAAGATAAATTATTTTGTTCAATATAAATTTTTACCCGGTTTAGGTTTTTATGGACTTGGCTTATCTCACATGATTGGAGGTTTATCAAAAGCATCTACATCAATATTAAGGCAGCTTATAGATGCAGGAACATTAAGCAATTTGCCTGCTGGATTTAAAGCAAGAGGTATTAGAATAAGAGATGAGGCAGCACCTTTACAGCCCGGAGAATTTAGAGATGTTGATGCGCCGGGTGGCTCACTTAGAGAATCTTTCTTTAACTTGCCATATAAAGAGCCAAGCAATGTATTGTTCAATTTGCTTGGTTTATTAGTAGAGTCTGGTAAAAGATTTGCTGCAATAGCAGATATGAATATAGGAGATTCAAACGCTGCTATGCCCGTAGGAACTACTGTGGCCTTGTTAGAAAAAGGCACTAAGGTTATGAGCGCAATACATAAAAGATTGCACTATTCACAAAAAAGTGAATTTCAAATTTTAGCTAGAGTATTTCAAGAATTTTTACCTCCTGTTTATCCTTATGAAACAGGCAGCGGTCCTAGAGAAGTAAAAATAGAAGATTTTGATAATAAAGTAGATGTCATACCAGTGTCTGACCCAAATATATTTTCTATGAGCCAAAGAGTAATTATGGCGCAAGAGTTACTTACCATGGTGCAGTCAAACCCACAATTACATGGACCACAAGGCATTTACGAGGCTTACAGACGCATGTATGCAGCTTTAGGTGTAGATAACATAGAATCATTGCTTATGCCGCCAGCGGACACGACACCTAAACCTATGGATGCTGGTATTGAAAACAGTGGTTTATTGCAAGGCATACCCCAACAAGCATTTCCTGAACAAAATCATGAGGCGCATGTAGAAGCACACAAAAGTTTATTTTTAACACAAGCCGTTATGACCAACCCACAATTACAATCAGTGATAATTGCACATGTAATGCAACATTTACAATTTATGGCAAGCCAAATGGCAGAGCAACAGCTACCACCAGAAGTGCAACAACAGATACAACAATCTATGCAACAAGCTGGACAAATGGACCCGCAATCACAAATGGCCTTGCAGCAACAAGTACAATCTATTATAGAAAGTTTTAGTGCGCCAATATTAGCGCAACTATCTAATGAGTTTTTAGCATCTGTGCAACCACCACAACAACAAGACCCACTTGTAGCTATAAGACAACAAGAACTTGGCTTGCGTGATAAAGAAATACAAATGAAAAATGAGCAGTTTATGGCAAAAGAAGAACAAGATGCTGCTGAAAGAGCTGCTGAATTACAAATACAACAACAAAAAGCCGACCAACAGGCTGAAATAGGTAATACAAAAAATGATATTGCACAACAAAGGTTGGAACAACAAGCAGAATTAAAACTTATAGACCTACAAGCGAGGATGAATAAATGACAAGCTCAATAAATGAAAAGATTAAAGCACAGGTAAAACAGAAAAAAGTTGATATGAAAGCAGCTGAATCTGATACAAATACAGTGCTAATCAATACAGAGGGTGAAAAAACACCAATAAAAAAAGCAAAAAAAACTGTTGCAAAGAAAAAAACAGTAAAAAAGAAAAAAGTTACAAAGAAAAAAACTACTAAAAGTAAGGAGTAGAAAATGAAAGCAAAAACTTCCATAACTATAAAAGGTCAAGGAAGCATTGCCTTATCGCAACCACAAAAGGTTAAAGTGGAAAAAGCACATAAGCCCGGATATGGTAAAGGTAAAAGCAGAGGTAAAGGAGCTGCTTTAAGAGGCAATAATTTCAGCGGCATATTCTAATCTATGGATAAGTATGATTTTATTCATGCAATTCGTAGAGATTTGAATGAAAGAGAGGAGCAGATAAAAACCATATTAATAACCAATGGTGTAAAAAATATGGAAAATTATCAACATTTGATGGGTGAAATATCTGCTTTATCGTATATTCATGATAAGATAAAAGAACACTTACATGAAGAAGGAGATATAAATGACAGATAAGTCAAAAAATACTATTGAAGATAATTCGACAGAGGATGTAATTAATGTTGATAAGGCGTTTGTCGAAGAAGATAAAAGGGTTTTAGACCCCAGTTTATTAGATAAAAGTGTTTTAGAGCGCATGCCACAACCAACTGGCTGGCGTTTGTTGGTGCTACCTTATCGAGGTAAGGGAGTATCAGAAGGTGGTATTCAATTAGTAAAAGAAACCATCGAAAGAGAAACCCTAGCAACTGTTGTTGCCTATGTTGTTGCAGTTGGTCCTGATGCTTACGCAGATGAAAAAAGATTTTCGTCTGTGTGGTGTAAAAAGGGCGATTGGATAATGATTGGTAGATATGCAGGTTCTAGGTTTAGGTTGGCTGACGAAAGCGAAGTCAGAATTATTAATGACGATGAAGTTATAGCCACAATTTTAAACCCTGATGACATTGTTTCAGTATAAGGAGTAGTTATATGAGCGAAATAAATGAAAATAATCAGGTTCAAGCTGAAGAAGAAGTTGTAGTAGATGTTGTTGAAACAGCAGATAATGCAGTAGAAGTAGAAGCAGTCGATACCAACTCAGGTGGTGACGATGAACTTGATAAATACACCAGAGGTGTATCAAAAAGAATTAATAAATTAAACGATAAAATAAGAGCGGCAGAAATTAGAGCTGCGGAAGCTGAGTCTAAGTACGCCAATCTTTCTAATGAATATGCTTCAGTAAAAAATAGAGCAACTGTTCTGGATAAAAACTATACTGAAGAGTATGAAAATAGAGTCAAATCACAAAGGCAACAGGCCGAAGACCTATACAGAAAAGCAAGAGAAACCAACGACCCAAACCTAGAGGTTAAAAGCGTAGAGCTACTTAACAAAGTCACTTTAGAAGAGGAAAGGGTTAGATTGGCTAAATTGCAACTTGAAACACAAAATCAAGAAAATGTAACAAATGTTGCAACANATATACCAAATCAAACACAACAAGTGTATGATAAACCTAAGCCTGATGCTAAAGCAGTAGAGTGGCAAGAAAATAATGACTGGTTCCAAAAGGATAGAGTCAAAACATATACTGCTATGGGTATTCATGAGGATTTATTGTCAGAAGGTTATGATGGCACTGAGTCTGAATATTACCAAGAATTAGACAAAAGGCTACAAAAGGTTTATCCTGATTTACAGGCAAAGCCTGAAGGCGTTTCAAAAGAAGCCTCAACTGTGCAAAGAGTAGCTTCTGCTTCCTCTGGAAGTCGCCAAGGAACACAAGGTAAGAAAAGCGGTATTAAAATTAGTTCTAACCATGCTTCCGTAAAGAGTAACTTAAAACCTTACGGAATGTCACAACAAGAGTGGCTTAAAAGAGTAGGTAAAGAAATAGTTAAAATTGAAGGAGCAAAGTAATGGATATAGATGCGATTGAAAATACAACACGCCAATCTCGTGATGAAGAGCAACACGATAAAAACGCTAGAAGAAAACCATGGCAACCTGCGAGGATGCTTGAAACTCCACCTGCACCAGAAGGTTATCAATACCGATGGATAAGGTCAGAGTATGTAGGAATCGAAGACAGAAACAATGTTTCTGCTAGAATGAGAGAAGGATGGGAGTTTGTCAGACAAGACGAAATACCAGACTTTCCTTTACCTACAATCGAGCATGGAAGACACGCAGGAGTCATATCAGTAGGCGGTTTGATATTAGCAAAAATACCTACAGAAACTATTAACGAGCGTAATGAACATTACAAACACAAAAACCAGCAACAAAATGAAGCATTAGATAACACTATGTTTCATGAAGTTTCCGGTAATAATAGATATGTAAAGTATGATTCTAATAGAAAATCTAATGTATCATTTGGTAAAAAAAGGTAGGATGAATTATGGCGAATAAAGACGCTTCATTTGGTCTGAAACCTGTAAGAATGATGGGTGGCTCACCCTATTCAGGCGGACAAAGCCGTTATAGAATAGCAGCTAACTACGGAACAAGTATTTTTCAAGGCGACTTGGTAATGCAAGTTACTGGCGGTGGCATTGAAATCCATGCAGATGGAGGTACTGTTCCTATTGTAGGCGTATTCAACGGCTGTATGTACACAGACCCAACAACATCAGAGCAAGTATTTAGCAATTATTACCCTGCAAGCACTAATGCTTCAGATATAATTGCTTTTGTACACGATGACCCTAACACGGTCTTTGAAATACAAGCAGACGACACTTTCCCAGTGGCCGACCTGTTTGGTAATTTTGACATCGTTTACACTAATTCAGGAAGCACCACAACAGGTATTTCTGGAGCAGAGTTAGATGTCACAACAGGTGCAACTACAACAAATTTGCCTTTAAAGGCAATAGACATTAGCCAAGACCCTGAAAATTCAGATGTCGCTTCGGCTAACACAAATGTTTTGGTTGTTATTCAAAATCATATCTGCGGTGTAAAAGGCGCAGGCTTAGCATAAGGAGTAATTAGATGGCTATAAGTAGAGCGCAATTAGCGAAAGAACTTGAACCCGGTCTAAATGCACTTTTTGGACTTGAATATGACGAATATCAAAACGAATATGAAGAGCTATATTCTATCGAAGACTCAGACAGAGCTTTTGAAGAAGAAGTTTTAGTAGTTGGATTTGGTGCAGCTCCTGTCAAGGAAGAGGGTGCTGGCGTAAGCTTTGATAATGCTTCAGAGGGATANACTGCAAGATATACACATGAAACTGTAGCTCTTGCTTTTTCATTAACTGAAGAGGCAATCGAAGACAATTTATATGACCAACTTGGTCGTAGATACACAAAAGCATTGGCGCGTTCAATGCAGCATACCAAAGAAGTAAAAGGTGCAAATGTATTAAATAATGCGTTTGATACTAATTTTGCTATTGGTGATGGGCAACCATTAGTTTCCACAGCACATCCATTAGTGGGTGGTGGAACTGCTCGTAACAGAGCAACAACTATGGCTGACCTAAATGAAACTTCACTAGAAGATAATATTATTGATATATCAACATTTGTTGATGACAAGAACTTGGTTATTGCAGTTCGTCCTGACAAATTAATTGTCCCACCACAATTAACATTCGTGGCTGATAGACTTTTAAATACACCGGGCAGAGTTGCTACATCAGACAATGATATTAACTCTATTAAAAATCAATCTTCAATACCTAGTGGATTTAGTGTAAATCACTATCTCACAGACCCTGATGCGTATTTCATACTTACATCAGTAAATGAAGATGGAGAAGGTTTAAAGATGTTCAACAGAACACCTATGGAAACCACAATGGAACCTGAATTTTCAACAGGTAACATTAGATATAGAGCTAGAGAAAGATATTCATTTGGTGTATCTAACTGGCGTGGAGTGTTTGCTTCACAAGGAGCCTAAGGTTCTTAAAATAAAGGGAGCATTAGCTCCCTTTTTTTTTGCAACAAACTAATATACAATCAAAGTCTAGGAAAAATAACTATTCTATCGACTGACCTAGCAGACAAGCCAAGACGATAGATTTATTAAGGAGAACTTAATATGGCAAAGAGTACATTTTCAGGTCCAGTTAAATCATTATCTGGATTTATAACAGCAGGTAATGCTTCGGTAGTAAGCTTAACAGCAGATACTACATTAACAGTGGCAGCGCATGCAGGTAAAATTTTAACTTGTAACGATGCAGATGGTAAATTTACTTTACCAAGCATAGTAACAACTGACCCCGGTGATAACACAGACCCAAATCAGTTAAACAATCTAGGAGCTTCTTTCTTCTTCGTAGTAGAAACAGCGGCTACAGACATGGATATTTTGACTGACGGCACTGATAAATTTGTAGGTGGTCTATACTCAGGTAAAGATGACGCTTCAGGTAAAGTATTTATTTCAGCTGCGTCTAACGATGTGATTACTATGAACGGCTCTACAAAAGGTGGACTAGCAGGCAGTATTGTCAAAGTTACTGCCATGGCAGCAGCTAAATACGCTGTAGAAGGCATAATTTTAGGCTCTGGTACTATAGTCACACCATTTGCTGACGCGTAATAGGAGTAAATTATGGCAGACGCAGTAACTTCACAAACCATACAAGATGGCCAAAAAACGGCTATTTTGAAGTTTACTAATGTATCTGATGGCACAGGTGAAAGCGCAGTAAAAAAAGTAGATGTTTCGGCTTTAGAAAAAAATGATAAAGGTGAATCGTGTACTTCTGTTTCTATATCAAGAATTTACTGGGCATGTGCGGGTATGGGAGTAAACATAGAGTTTGATGCAACCTCCAATGTGCTTGCTATAGGTTTACCAGCAGATAGCACAGGTGATGAGTATTATGACCTGTTCACAGGCATACCCAATAACGCAGGTAGCGGTGTTACAGGAGACATAGATTTTACTACCAAAGGACATTCAAGTGGTGACACTTATTCTATAATTTTAGTATTAACAAAAAATTATTAGATGAATGGCCAAGGCTAAAACAAAGCGTAAAAAAGCAAAATCTATAAAAAGAACTATTGGTAAGGGCGGTAATTATCGCCCTACCAAACAAGGCGCAGGCATGACCAAAAAAGGTGTTGCAGCGTATAGAAAAGCAAATCCCGGTAGTAAGCTAAAAACTGCTGTTACGGGTAAAGTTAAAAAGGGTAGTAAAGCTGCAAAAAGGCGCAAATCTTTTTGCGCAAGGTCATTAGGACAATTAAAACGCAGTTCTGCTAAAACTAGAAATAATCCTAATTCAAGAATTAGGCAAGCAAGAAGAAGGTGGAAGTGTTAAATGATTGTTAAAAAAAACGCAAAAAATAAAATAAAAAAAGTTTCTAAAGCNTTAAAAAAAGCAAGTAACACACATGCAAAACAGGCCAAAACATTAGAATCTATAAAAATGAAAAGTGGTGGCAGNGTGCCATCAAATGTTGCAAATCCCTCTTTATATAGCAGAGTCAAATCAGAGGCAAAACGCAAGTTTGATGTTTTTCCAAGCGCTTACGCATCTGCTTGGCTCGTAAAAACATACAAAAAAAGAGGCGGTAAATACAAAGGAGCAAAAGGTAAAGCAGCTGGCGGCGTTGTTCATGCTAAACGAGGAGGTTTTATAGCAAAAGGTTGTGGCGCTGTTATGCAAAATAGAAGAAAGAAAACTAAAATGCGCGGCAGATAATGAAGGGTTTAACCAAATGGTTTGCTGAGGATTGGGTTGATATAGGCTCAAAGAAAAAAGGCGGCGGTCATGAGAAATGTGGTAGAAAAAAAGCCAAAGGTTCTAAAAGAAAATATCCAAAATGCGTGCCAAAAAGAGTAGCAAACCGCATGACAAAAGCCCAAAAACGCTCTGCTGTAAGTAGAAAAAGAGCAAAAAAACAAGGTGTTGGCGGCAAACCTACAAATGTTAAAACTTTTGTAAAAAAGAAGAAATGATTACGCACGCTGAGATAACAAAAGAAGTAAGAGATTGGTCAAAAGAAGTTTTAGAGACAGAAAACCCTGTATGTCCGTATGCTAAAAAAACATGGGAAAACAACAAAGCTAATATAATAATTTCTAATAACATATATTGGAAAGACTTATACAAAAAAGCCACCAATTTTCCTAATAAATATGATGTGGTAATTTATTGTGATTTTAATGTAGATTTACATGTTGATATATTTAACGACAGAATCAATTTATTGAATACATTTTTTACACAACAAAATTTGTGGTTTATGGGCTTTCATCAAGAACACCAAGAAAAAAGCGTTGTTGAACAAGACCATTTTGAACCACATTTTGAAGATAGTTATAATATGATATTCATGCAAAAGTTAGATAAATTAAACAAAGCATCTGAAACATTAGAAAAAATAGGTTATTATAAAGATTGGGAATATGAAGATTTCCAAGGTATTTTGAAACGAAGGAGTAAATCGTGAGTAAATTAAAAGGTTTAAAAAAATTAGTAGGCAGCCTTTCAAAGGCTGATAAAGCAGAATTAGCTAAATCTATGAAAGATGGCGCTACTGTAAAAATGGCAGGCGGAGGCGCTGTGCCTAAGTCAGGAGTTGTAAAGGTGGGTATGGGCGGTGCGCCCAAAGCTGGTGTTAAAAAAATGAAAGTTGGTGGTAAAGCCGGTGTCAAAAAAATGAAAATGGGTGGTGCGCCTAAAGCTGGTGTCAAGAAAATGATGGGCGGTGGTAAAGCAGGAGTTAAAAAACTTGGCAGAGGCGGAAAACTTAAAAAGTAGATAAATGGCAGTATCAGGTTCTAAAAATTTTGAATTAGAAGTCGCAGATTATGTAGAGGAAGCGTTTGAAAGATGTGGGTTAGAGCTTAGAACCGCATATGATTTAAAAACAGCTAGACGAAGTTTGAATCTATTACTTGCCGAATGGGCAAATCGTGGGTTGAATCAATGGACCATACAAGAAAAAACAGTAGCTATGGTAAAAGATACGACTACTTACAATGTGGACTCGTCTACAGGAACGGCAACAATAGATGTATTAGACGCGTTTGTAAGACAAACAGTAAACTCTGAAAACTCTGATTTACAAATGACAAGGCTTTCACGAAGCGAATATTCTTCTGTGCCTAATAAGTCTACTACAGGCACACCATTACAATTTTTTATTGATAAACAAATTACACCTACGATTAGCGTATATCCAACACCAGACGCATCTAGTACATATACAGTTCACATGAATGTTTTAACCAGAATGGATGATGTNGATGCCGCTACTGANACCTTACAAATGCCTTTTAGATTTTATCCATGTCTAGCGGCAGGTCTTGCTTACTATATTTCTATTAAAAAAAGTCCAGAAAAAACAGGCATGCTAAAACAGTTATATGAAGAGGAGTTTCAAAGAGCAATGGAATCAGATGAAGACAGAGCATCGGTAAAAATTACACCAGATGTTTCGCATTACAATATTGCATAATGGCATTTGCTACAAATAAAAATCCCTACGCTATCTGCGATAGATGTGGTTTTAGATACTTTTTAAAAGAGCTGCGTAAAGAGTGGAATGGCCTTAAAACTTGCCCTGAATGTTATGAGCCAAAACACCCGCAGTTAGAGCCTAGAACTAACAAGGTTGACCCACAAGCCGTTAGAGAGCCGAGGCCAGATATCAGCGTATCGCCAACTACTTTTACGGTATATACTAATTTTGATTTAGGTATTATAGGCAAAAAGTTGACCACACCAGATAGCATGACAAGTGCTTTGGGTACGGTTACAATAACTACATCATGAGTTTTACATTATCAACATTAAAAACTGCTGTACAAGATTATTTAGAAACAGATGAAACTACATTTGTAAATAATCTAAATAATTTTATTTTACAAGCTGAAGAAAGAATTTTAAAAAGCGTACAAGTACCTGACCAAAGAAAAAATGTGCAGGGTAATGTTACAAGCAGTAATAGATTTTTAGCTACACCATCGGATTTTTTAGCACCATTTTCATTAGCAGTAATAAGTTCAAATAATTATGATTATTTAGACTTAAAACATAATTCTTTTATTAAAGAATATATAAGCAGCACAACAACCACAGGTAAGCCTAAGTATTATGCTATTTTTGACCAAGGTAGTTTTGAAGTAGCGCCTATACCAGACAGCAACTACACAGTCGAGTTACATTATTTAGCAAAACCAGCATCATTAACTGCTGGCGGTGATTCTGGTACTACTTACTTGTCAACAGACGCACCAGATACTTTGCTATATGGTTGCTTATTAGAGGGTGCTATATTTTTAAAATTACCAGCAGATGATATTGGTGCCTATGAAGCAAGATTTAAAGAAAGCTTACTAAGGCTTAAAAATTTAGGAGAAGGTAGAGATACAAGAGACGAAATGAGATATGATTCGTTAAGAATTAATGTAACCTAGGTTACAAAACAAAGAGAGAGAGATGAAACCAATAAAAAAACTAAACGGCAAAACTGTGGCCATTGTTGGCTTAGGTAAAAGCTGGTTTGATTATAATTTAGCAAAATCGCATAGTGTACATTTTGACGAAGTGTGGGCAATCAATGCTGTTGCTTCGGTCATATTTCATGACCGCGTTTTTATGATGGACCCACCTAGTAGATTTTTAGATACAGAAGACGCTGGCGGTCAAACAGAAAGCATGAAAAAACTTTTAACAAGTCACAATAAGCCTATTTACACTTGTGAATTAGACGAAAGATGTAAAAACCTTATTGAATATCCTGTAAAAGAAATAGTAAAAGATACAGGTTGCCACTATTTAAACAATACAGTAGCTTACACCGTGGCTTTTGCTTATTGGAATGAAGTAGCAAATATTAAGTTATTTGGTATAGATTTTACATACAAAAACAATTTACACTTTGCAGAACAAGGCAGAGCATGTGTAGAGTTTTGGTTAGCTAAATGTATGGAAAAGGGAATACAGGTTGAGGTAGCATCTAGTAGTTCTTTGTTAGATACAAATATACCGGGACAACAAAGATTATATGGTTATCACAGATTAAAAGACCCTTATGTGCCTGTAGAGGGTCAAAAGGGCATAGAGTTAAAAAAAATTAGTGAAATGCAAGTACAAAAAAAAATAATTTTGCCACAGGTGGCAGACAGGTTTGACAGTCATTTACAACCACCGGAGCCGAATAAATGGTAATAAAAATTACGCCAGATGGTGTGCCTGAGCTAGGCATGGTTGAGGTATCTACGACTAAGTTTGGCGGACATCCGCCTGAATTTTGGGCAGAGCAACTTACAGACAAAATTGTTGGTTGTTCTGATGATAACGAAGAACATATTAAAGCACAGGCCAGAGCTTATAGAGATTTAATTTACAAAGTATGTTTGATATATATTAAAAATGCTATAAAATCATATAAAGCTACCCTGATACAAGAGCTATCTAAAGGTGGTAGTGAAGATTTAGCAAAAATAATTAAAGGTATTTAATATGGCAATATCATCGACATTAACAACAAGCTTTAAAGTAGAGCTGCTAACAGGAACACATAATTTTACTAATTCTAGTGGAAACACTTTTAAGTTAGCTTTATACACAAGCTCAGCTACTTTAGGTGCTACTACCACAGCTTTTACCACAACAGGTCAAGCAAGTGGTACAAATTATACTTCTGGTGGAGCTGCATTAACTAATGTAACACCATCGTCTACAGGCACTACTGCTGTTACTGATTTTAATGATTTAACATTCAGCACAGCTACAATAACAGCTAGAGGTTGTATGATTTATAACGACACAAACAGTGATAAATCAGTTGCTACCATAGATTTTGGTGGTGACAAAACATCTACTGCTGGCGATTTTACTATTGTTTTTCCTGCAAAAGCTGCATCGACAGCTATTATAAGAATAGCGTAGTATGAAACATGCCTTTTGCAAAGTTTCAATTTAAAGCAGGTATAGATAAAGAGGGAACCAACTTAACTAATGCTGGCGGTTGGTTTGACGCGTCTTTGGTGCGTTTTAGAAAAGGTTTTGCTGAAAAAATAGGCGGATGGACAAAACAAACCTCTGCTACATTTTTAGGCACTTGCCGCAAGCTATTTCCATGGATTTCGTTAGAGGGTGCAAAATATCTTTTTGTAGGCACACATTTAAAGGCTAACATATTAGAAGGTAATACATTAGCCGACATAACACCCATAAGAAAAACAAGCACTAATAGTATTACATTTGCAGCGACAAATGGCTCTGCTACTATAACTGCAACAGACAGCTCACATGGAGCTGCACAAGGAGATTTTGTAACTATAAGTGGTGCCGTTAGTCTTGGAGGCAACATTACAGCAGCAGTTTTAAATCAAGAACATCAAATAGTTTCTGTTCCAACTGCTAATACATACACATTTACCGCATCCGCTACAGCTAATTCAAGCGATAGCGGTAATGGTGGTTCAGGTGTTGATGGAGCATATCAACTTAATACAGGCTTAGATAATTTTATACAATCATCTGGTTTTGGTTCAGGCACATGGGGTGCTGGTGGCTTTGGCTCTTCAACAAGTTTATCTTTTACAAATCAGTTAAGGCTTTGGTCTGCTGATAACTTTGGCGAAGATTTAATTTTACATCCTAGAGGCGGCGGTATTTTTTATTGGGATGAGTCTAACGGAACAAGCACCAGAGCGGTAAATATAACCAGTCTTTCTGGCTCTAACTTAGCGCCTACTGTAGGCTTACAAACCATTGTTAGTGATATAGATAGGCATGTTATAGTGCTTGGAGCTGACCCTATATCTAGCGGTGCAAGAAGTGGTGTGGCTGACCCAATGCTAGTGGCTTTTTCAGACCAAGAAAGCATTACGGAATTTGAGCCAAAAACTACGAATACAGCAGGCTCTGTAAGGCTTTCTGCCGGAAGTGAAATAATAGGCGGTATCAGAGCAAGACAAGAAATATTAATTTGGACAGATACTTCTATGTACAGCATGCAGTTTGTAGGTCCACCACTTACATTTGCTGTCAATTTAATAAATGAAGGCACTGGCATGATTGGCCCTAACGCAGCTATAAACTCGCCCGCTGGCGTGTTTTGGATGTCAGATGATGGTTTTTACACATATACGGGTTCGGTGCAAAAGCTGCCTTGTAGCGTTTTAAGTTACATACAAGAAGATTTAGACCTAGGGCAGGCTTTTAAAGTTTTTGCAGTGTTAAATAAAGAATACAACGAAGTTTGGTGGTTTTACCCAGCAGAAAGTGATGGCACAGAAGAAATATCAAGATATGTTATTTATAACTACTTAGAGGGTGTCTGGTCTATTGGACAACTTGTGCGAACAGCATGGGTAGACCAAAATGTATTTACAAAACCATTAGCAACCAACAGTGGTGTTATATTTTCACACGAAGATGGCGAAGATGACGATGGAACACCTATGGATGGTGTTTTTATAGAAAGTGCTGATTTTGATTTACAAGACGGCAATAGCTTTGCTTTTATAAGAAGAATGATGCCTGACATAAAGTTTTATGGGACAAATGTTTCTTCTGGTGGTCCAAAGATAAACATGCTTTTGAAAACTAGAAACGCACCTAGCGAATCTCTTACGACTAGAGCTACTAAAGATATTTCAAATAATACGGCGCAGGTGCATGTACGAGCTAGAGGGAGGCAGGCTGTATTACGAGTGCAAAGTGACGATGATGCCGCAGCAGGTTATAGATTAGGCGTTAAATGGAGATTAGGACTAACTAGGCTTGATATACAGCCAGACGGTGAAAGATAGTGGCTAAACTTTTGCCCACTAGGCTACCGTTGGCAACACAAGAGGTTACACCTGATACTTTTAATAGATTAGTTAGAATTTTAGAGATTAATCTTGGTCAGTTTGACCCAAATAGAACACCAAGATTTAACGCTACAGAACTAGCAGAATTAAATTTTTTACAAGGTGATGTAATATTTAACACCACAAAAGAGATATTACAGGTATATAATGGGAATGACTTTATAGACCTGACTGCTGACAGCAATGAAAAAGGTTTAAAAGCAACAGGATTTTTAGGCTTTGTTTCAGTGAAAACAAGTGGTAATATATCTGTAGACATAAATTAGAGTTTAAACATGGCTATACAAGACGACATTAACAACCTAAAAGCAAAAATTGGTTTAACACCAACAAACCCAACAATGATGCCAGAACCAAAGGGTGTGGTAACTGACAAAGAGGCGGTGACTGTACAAGAGGCATTAGGCGGTGATATGGTGCCAAAATCAAGCGGTGCATTAACAAAACGGGATTTATTATTGTTGGAAGAAGCTGCGCGTACTGGCATTTCACTAGACGAACTAATTCAGGGTATGCAGGAGGGTAAGTTTCAAGGTATAGCAGAACGCGTACAACAACGGTTGTTAATGGAAGACAACCTAATGAAAAATGCTACACAAACTTCTGACATGGATGTACAAATGCAGGAATATAACGAAAAAGTAAATACGCCCGGCACTTATGAATATATGGCTGAGCAGCTTGCTAAGCAGCTTCGTGATTCAATGGAGCCAATGAGTGAGGAACAACTACAGTTTATAAACGCTAGACAAGAGTTAATTGATGAGGTTTTAATGCCTTTATCTGATGCTGGTTATCAAGACTTAGTGTATATCATTTTAAATAGACCCAGAGATTCAGCAGAACATAATCAAGCTTCTATACAGCTAGCAGAGGTTATGGCACAAATGGACGATGAGTTTGACCCAAATGAGTATGACATGATGATAAACATGGTATCAAAAGAGCCAGCGCCTGATGAAATGATTACAAGAGAAGGTCCGTTTCCACCACCACAAACAGGTATAGGNGGTTTGAACTAATATGCCACACATGACACCGATGCAGGGAATTGCAAGATTGGGTAGAAATGAAGATGATACCTTAGCACATGTTGCTACAGGTGAAATGATTGTACCTCCACAATCTATAACACCACAAACAAGAAGCATGATTGAATCAGACATGATGAATATGGGCATGAATCCAAATCAATATGTAGTAGGTGGACAAAATTCTATAAACCCAAACACAGGTATGCCTGAGTTTTTTCTTAAAAAATTATTCAAAAAAGTTAAAAATGTTGTAAAAAAAATTGCGCCTATAGCAGTGAATTTTATACCGGGCGTTGGTCCTGTAGCTAAAGCTGCGCTAACAGCAGCAGCNGGTAAAGCTTCTGGTATGTCTACTAAAGAAGCATTACTTAGTGGTGCATTAAGTTTTGGTGGTAGTAAACTATTTGGTGGCAGCCCGACTGGTGCTGCTGACACTGGTAGATTTTCAAGAATAAGAAAATTTTTTAACCCAGCTAAAGATGCAGAAGGTTTTTTAAAAACTAGGTTTGGTATTGGTCAGGGCAAGCTTGGGCCTAACATAAGAAGAGGTATAAGTTCTTTGTTTAGACCACAACAACAGCTACCAGAGGTAGAGGTTGTAGACGGTGGTCCTTTAGGTACTACAACATATAGGACTACAGATGGACAAATATTAACAAAAACAGATTTACAAAATATGGGTTTTAGTTTTGACGCTGCTGGCAATCCAGTAGCGCCGACACAAGGCTCTGTAAGTGACTATGACCCTGTAACAGGTAAAGGACAAAGCAGAATTGGACAAATAGAAGATTTTTTAAAGGGTTTGGGTGGAGGTCAAAAAGGCCAAAGCGGTATAGGACAAATTGAAGACTTTTTGCGTGGTAGACAATCAGACACTGTAAGAAAAGATGATAAATTTGGTTTAGGCAATCTAGGAATAGCGGGTCTTGCTGGATTAGTCGGCAAGCTGGCTTATGAAGAAGCCAAAAAGAACAAAGGTGTGCCACTTACACCACTAACAACTATGGACCAATTAGGCAGATACAACATAGCTGCTGAAATAGCTAGACAAAAAGGCGAAGAGATGCCAAGTAGAGTAGAGTATGGTCTAAACCCAGAGGGTATGCCCATATTACAGGGTGGCGGCACAGGTCCTACACCCAGAGCAGCTGCGATGGGTGGCATAATGGCTTTTGCAGATGGTGGTGTAGTACAGATGGCAAGAAGGTGGCGAGCCACCTATTGACCCTGCGAACTTTCCACCTATGGACGGAGACATAAACGGTCCGGGTACTGAAACATCTGATGATATACCAGCTATGTTATCAGACGGAGAATTTGTTATGACAGCAAAAGCTGTAAGAGGCGCAGGAGGTTTTGATATGGCAACAAATGATAGTAGTGGCATTGTTACATTAACACCTAATGGCGACCCCGGCAGAGAATCAGGCACAAGAATAATGTATAAACTTATGGAACACTTTGGGAGCGTGGCATAATGGCTGAAACTGAACAACAAGGTCCAATAGCCTTAGATGTAAACCAAACCTTTAGAACTTTAGACCCAGCTACTAGAGAATTATTTTATGGTTCAGGCATACCCGGCACAGCATCATATAGACCGGGATTTTTACAACAAGCATTTCAAGCAAGCAATAGAACATTTTTTGATGAAGCAGGCAATCCGATTGTTGCACCACAAATGGTTGCTGGTTTGTCGCCAGACCAAGCTAGAGGCATACAACTATCCAGACAGGCTACAGGCATTCAAACGCCTTTTATTGAAAGAGCAGGTCGGTCCTATGGTAGAGGCCTAGAAACACTATTTGGTGGCTTAGGCGAAGCCAGAGATGTTGCTAGAGGTGCTGAAACACAATTTGGTCGTGGTTTAGATGCTGCAAGTGAATTTTTAAGAAGAGGCGGCACGGGTGAATTTAGTCAAGATATGACACAAGGATTTTACAATCCGTTTGAAGAGGCAGTTATAGACCAAACAAGAAGAGATGTTTTGGAGGCAGGAGCTAAAGAAGATATTAGAGCTAGAGCGTCTGACATCAGTAGAGGCGGCGAATCAGCATTTGGTTCACGAGCAAGGCTTGGTGCAGAGGAAAGACAAGAAGCTTTAGGTAGAGGCTTAGGCGAAGCCCTAGGCGGTATAAGAAGCAGAGGCTTCCAACAAGCACAACAAGCTGCCATGGGTGAGTTTGGTAGACAACAACAGGCGTTAAGAGGTTTAGGCAGTGATTTAGCAAGTGTAGCAGGACAAAGAGCTGCTGGCATGCGTGGGTTAGGTTCAACCTTAGCTAGTTTAGGACAAGCAGGACAGCAAGGCTTATTTGGTGCAGGTAGCGCTATGTCTAATCTTGGAACACAAGCACAACAGGCAGCGCAAGCAGATATACAAAGAAGTTTAGGTATTGGTGGCTTAACACAAGGACAACAACAAGCACAATTAGATGCTGCAAGAGCAAATGCTATGCAAGCACAAATGGCACCGTTACAACAAATGCAATCATTGTTGCCTTTTGTATCAGCAGTGCCAGCAGGCTTTAGTAACATACAGACACAGTTTGGAGTACAACCGTCTCCATTGATGGCTGGATTAGGCGCAGGTTTAAGTGCGTTAGGTGGATTAGGCAGTTTCTTTAATCCAGCACAAACCAATTACAATTTCCCTCAAACACAACAAGCGGCTTCAACCACGCCTGCCACCACCACAACGACATCTACAACAACACCTACAGCCAGTTATCAATATACTGGCGGCAGATTCTAATGACGATAAGCAGGATGGGTATATCTACATTGATGGGTTATGCCAACGGTGGCGATATTAATGAAGATACAAACATATCACCAGATGCTATGAAGATTATTCAGCAAATGATTGAGTCTGATGATAACCAAAATGATATGTCTTTTCAGTTTAAACAATACAGTGATTTGCTATCAGGAATGCAGCCACCTAGGCCGCCTGCTACAGGATTTGATTTAGCAAGCTCTTTGGGTAAAGGCATATTAGCAGAACAAGCAAACAAATTTCCATCTTTAGGCAGAGGTCTTGGTTTAGGATTTCAAGACTTCAATAAATTACAAAAAGAAATAGAAGATGAAAATAGAAAAGCTAAACAGGCAAGAGATTTAACTGCTTTTGGATTAGTAACAAAAAAGAAATCTGACCCTAGCGCAAAAATAGGCGCTTTGTGGAAAGACCCAGCCGGTAATTTTTTTAGAGAATTAATAGTCGGCGACCAAATAGTATACAAGGGTGAGGGTCTGGTTATGACTGAAGCAGAGTTTAATAACCAATTTCCCGAAGCAAGACCTACCGTAGCTAGTGAAGAACAAAGATACCAAATGGATATAAACAAGTTTTTTGATTATGAAAAACAAATGCGAGAACAGGAACAGTCTTTAGAAAAGCTCATTTCATATATGAAAAATAGAGGTGGCGCTCCACAGGGTTATGACTACTTTGCTACGCGTGCGCAAACCTTAATTAATACTTTTATGGACAAAGAAAATATTAACTCAGAACAGCTTATGGCGGGTTTAGCAGAAGGAAAATTTCAAGGTTTAATAGGTAGGTTTAGAGTAGAAACAGTAGGTCCGGGTGTCATGACTGAATTTGATGCGCAAAGAATTATTATGGCTTTGGGTGGCGAACCCGGCGCTTTGCAAAATAAGGTTATAGCTGCGGCTATTTTACGAGATATATTTACATCCAAGTATCAACTATATTTAGATGCAGCAAGAAAATACAACGCAGGCGTTGCAAGTGGAGAATTTGACGAGTCCTATAAACGACATGAAATAAGAAAAGAGGGTCAAGGTGAGAATGACTTTGATACAAGTGTGTTTACATTTGAATTGACAATGCCACCGGGAGCTAACTTAATTGAAGAAAAGAAAAATGCTGCTGGCGAAACCATTAGTATCGTGTATGAAGATAGAGGTAAAAAATATGAGAAATTTCCCAATGGCGTTGTAGAAGAAATAAAAGATGAAATTGATGACGACTTAGACGACATAATACCGGATTAAAAATGTTAAGTGACGAATATTTTAAAAAATTAGAAGAAGCAAATTTAACCTCTGACCAAATAGATAGATTTAGGGCAAGTGTAAATAGAAAAGTTGCGCAACAAGGCGAAAATGCAAGTGAAGAACTTTTGTTTTTGTCAGATTTTTTAAATAGTGCAGAAGCTGATTTTGGTAACATGGTTATGCAAGGTGCAACTTTTAATTTTTCAGATGAAATAGCTTCTAAATTTCAACGCAAGGTGCCAGATAATTTTTATGTTGCTGTGCGTAATAATGCAATGGATGCTTACAAAGCTGACAAACCAATTAAGGCAACTATCGGTCAAGTTAGTGGCGCATTAATACCAACCGCTGTAGAGGGATTTTTTACAGCTAGAAAAATAAGAAGAGATAAACAAGCCGGTCCATCAGCAGGCGCGCGCACCATGAGACAGGCTATCACTGACAAAGCAGTAAGGTTTGGCAAAAATCCTATAGTGCGCTCTGGTTTATACGGTACGGTGTATAGCCTAGGTTTAGATGAGGGAACTGCCAAAGAAAGAATGTCAAAAAGCAGACCCTATGTTGCAGGCTTACAAGCAGCAGCGCTTGCAGTTCCCGGAATACTAACAAAAAGAGTTTTAAACACTTTGGGCGATTTTTTAATTAAGTACCCTGCGGCAGACAAAGGCACTGAAATGGCACAAGATATGGTTAGGGATGCTATGATTTCTGATGCTGGTAGCGTTGAGGAAGCGCTTAAAATAGCAAAAGAAACAATGTCTAAGGGTAAAGACTTAACATTAGCAGATACTGGTAATTCGCAGGCAGCGTTATTAGAGCTGGCCAATGTTTTACCAACCAAAAGCAGTAAAGTTATTAGAGATTTTTTAGAAGCTAGAGCGGCCGGTAGGTTTGGTAGACTTAATTCAGACTTGGTAAAAGCTTTTGGTGTGGAGGCTTCTTACTTTGAAACATTAAACAATTTAATTATGGCACGAAAAGAAGATGCCTCAGACTTATATCAAGATGCTTTTCAGGTCAAACTGGTCAACGATGCAGGCGATGTTGTAAGCACAAAACCTCGTTTGGTTGATTTAGATACAAAATATGAAGTTACCGATAAAGCTACAGGCAAAACGGAAGCACTATCTATTAATGATTTATTAAACAAACCGTCTATGAAACGAGGTGTTGCTAAAGCAGCAACGCTTGCTTTATATGATGATAAAAATTTACCAGATTTAAGAATATCACGAGCGATTGACATGACCGGTTTTGGGCAAGATGACCCCGGCTTTAAAGGCGAAATGGGAACATTTTTGGTTATTGAGGGTGGAGACAATGATGGCCAAATTATAGAAGAAATAGATTTAGAATATTTACATTATTTAAAAATGGCTTTGGATGAAGAAATTTCAGCAAACACAAAAGGTGGGCAATCTTCATATGGCAATACAGAACTTAGAGGCATGAATACTGTTAAAAATCAATTAGCAGCAATACTTGATGCAAGCTCACCACAATATAAGCAAGCACGCAATGTTTTTGCAGGTCATGTATCGTTACAAAATGCTTTAGACTTTGGATTAGAAATATTTACTAAAGAAAAATATGACATGAATCCAGAGGCTATTGTTGCAGAATTTAATAACTCTGAGCAAGAGGCTTTTAGACAGGGTGTTTTTGAGGCGATACTTAGAAAAATGGAAACTGCTGGTGAAAACACAAACATAGCGCAAAAAATTATAGGCAATAAAAGAAATAGAGACTTAATAAGATTAAGTTTTCCGGCAAGCTATCCTGAAGAAAAGTTTAACGAGTTTATGGAAAACTTTACACAAGAAATAGAAGCTAGAGCTATTGAGGTAAGAACATTGGGTAATAGTGCAACGGCGCAAAGACAGGCTATGAAAGAAAGATACCAAGATAAGTCCATGCGTGCAATACAATCACAAGATATGACACCGACTGGTTTAATTAACAGAATGTTAAGAAAAGATTTTGTAGACTTAGATGCGGAGCAGACAGACGCTGTTGCTGAAGAATTAACAAAGCTTTTAACAGAAACTGAGTATAACAGGCTGGTGCAAAACCTAAGACAAGGCTTTACTTTTGGAGAAGCAATAGGCATGGTAAATCCGTTGCGCTTACCCGGCTTTATAAACATAATTGCAAACACACCCGGTTCACCTTATGTCATTGGAGACTTATCGGCGCAAGTAGCAGATGCTTTAGATGCTGATTATGAAACTTTTGGCGATGAAGCAATACAAAGAGCTATTGATTATTTCAATCAAGAAATACGCAGAGATACCACTAGTATAGATAACGCAAAAAGAACTATGCCTAGCTCTGTTGCTGATGAAGTATTACCAGAGGACACAGTAGGTTTGGGTGAACAATTAGATACAATGTTAGCAAGCTTAGAGCCAGCTGATATACCATTAGTTCCGCCTGTTACAGCAGTAACTCCTGAATCCATACTAAATGAAACTATATTGCCAAATCCTAAAGATAGAGAAATAGCTGAAAGACGAATGGCAAATGTGGGTATTGGTACTTTAACTTAATCTTCTGCTGTTGCAGTAACTTCTTTATGATTCTTTTCAACCATTAATCTTATTTGGTCTATTTTCTTTCTGCGCTCAGACGCACATATTTCTTCTAACATTTTGTATGTTTCTAAGTCTACAGTTAAAGTCCTGTAGCCTTTATTATAATCGCCCATGTAAAAACTCCGTTTTTGTGTTGCTGTTAATTATAACTTAATGTAATATATTTTAACACCATGAAAAAAATTCACAACATAAAAATACCTTTATCGAATAATAAATTAATTCAGCAAATCAAAAGAAAAAACAAAAAGCCAGTAAGCCATGGTAACAAGATATGGAACTCATCGCTTACCATGATTGATTTTTTATCACGATACAATATGCAAANCTTTAACAATGCAATCGACATTGGCTGTGGTTGGGGTTTGGTGGTGGCCTATTTAGAAAAACAAGGCTTAGACTGTGGTGGTATTGACATTGATGTAAACACTGCTCCGTATGTTGATGTGGTAAATGATTTGAATAACACGCATGTAGATGTTTTATATATGGATTACAAAAAGTTACCAAAGGCTGCTTTCAAAGAAATAGATTTAATACTTGGTTGTGATATATGTTATTGGGAAGACCACATAGAAAATATTGTAAATTTAACTAAGCGTGCAAANTGTCCAGTTTTAATTGCTGACCCGGGCAGAGATACTTTTTGGGAACTTACAAAAAAAGTTAAAGGAAATTTACACGATTTAACTTTGACAAAACCTAGGGCGGTGCATGGTTATGTTTACGAAATACTAAAATAAAAAAGGCTCAATTAAGAGCCTTAGTTTTCTGCATTAAATTATGCGTCATTCTGATTTTTAACAAGCATAGACATTGGTACGCTATATATGGTTTGTGTTTCTTTATCTACAAACAAAGCTAGATTATGTTTAACTTGATAACCGCCTTGTGCATATATGCCTTCTCTATTACCTACTTTAGCTTTTTGACCAAGTGCGTTTACAATTTCTTTAAGTCTTTTGTTTTGTCTTATTTTGTATTTTTCCATTTTTTCTCCTTTTTATTTGTTATACATATTATTATAAGGATTTTACAACATAATGCAATACTTTTTAAGACTTTTTTCTATAACCTTTTATTCCAATCGCAAACATAGTTTTTTTAGTGTCGTCTGGTAAATCGTGCCAGACCTCACTAATTATTTTATTAGATAATTTGTGCATACGCTGTGGTAAAAAAGCCACAGCCAAATGCAATATCAAATCAATTCTGGATTCATTCGTAAAACCTGAGTCACGCAAAAATTTTTCTCTTTCTGCATGCAGGTTGTGTTCGCTTGCACGGTTTGCCCAATACANATGGTCGTCTTGTGGTCTACTCATGAAAGGCGCAGAGGTCGAGTAATAGGTGGGGGGGTTGTCGATGGACTCAACCTCTTTACCTTATAAATCCGTTATATGCACTTCTACAATTTTGTTGTGCAAATTGTATGGCGTGTAAACGCCTGTCTTAGCACAGGCTAACATTTGCTCTAATGCTTTTTCATTTAAGGACCTGCCATACTCTATGGCTTCATCGCTTAATTCATACACAGCATACGGATATGGGTGCGACTTTTGAATTGCTAAAAACTGGAATCTATCTACTTCAGTTAAGCCAGCTGATGCTGCTGCATCTAAATAAAATGCCGCTTGCTGATGATAACTAAAGTTTCTAATTGCTTTTTTAAATCCTGATGGACTTGCGTCTCTACAAGTTTTTAAATCTATAATTACATCATTTTGCAACATATCAAATCTTGCTTTACATAGATTGCCATAATAATCAAATACAATGCTAAGCTCTGTCTTATCATTTTTTTGTGGCTTGAAAGCATCTAACACCTCTACTCTTGCTTGGCAGGCATCGTATAAATCTTGTGTCACTACACTACGACCGTTCACAGATGCCATAAAGTCTTCGTATGCTTCTTTACCAGCCTTAGTTCTTCTGTCAAGTTTTGGCGNTACNACAAACTCGTCATGAAATACATCTGGCTCTAAAAATAAACAATGTTGCAATCTACCCTCTACAAAGAATGAAGCTTCGCTGTCTGGCTTTTCTTCATATTTCCATGTATACGGGTCTTTTATAAATGCAGTCAAATCATGTGAGCGAACAGCATCTAAATCGTTGTATTCATCAAAAGGCATATCTAAGTATATGCCGGGTTCTGTTTTTTCAACGCTTTGTTTTGGCGTGAACTCTATAACATTATCCACTGTTAAAAGGGCAAGTCGTCTTCTTTCAACTCTTCGTCAGAGGGAAACGGTTTATCTTTATTCAACGATTCTAAAGATTCAAAGTCTTTACTTTCGGTTGCTGAATTATCTTTTGCTTTGGCTTCAAAAGATTCATCAATTTTGGTTTGAATCCATGCTGGTAATTCTACCCATACACCAATCATATCTTTGTTGCCTGCAATGTATTCATCAATATCGAAAGCTACTTGCTCATTAACTGTTGGTTGTCTTTTTGCGCCACCGTCAGGTGCATATACATTTACTACTTTTGAATTACCGTTTTTAGTTTCACCAATATCTAAATCGCAAGTCAGACCTAAAATTTTAGTTAAGTCAAAACCTTGTAACTCTTCTGGGGTAAATTGTTTTTTACGCCAAGCACATAAGTCTTTATATAAAGCTGACTTTTCATTCAGCGATAAGGTGTACTGTCGCATAATTGAAAAAGGTTGCCCGTCTTCCATTTTTGCATCGTTCAATTCCCAGTAAATAAATATACTGTGTCTCTTTTTAGTTTCACCCTCAAAAGTCTCATTGTGTGTGCCAACATCTACTAAGCGGTAACATGTTGCGTTGTGCATGCCTGTTGGAGCTTGCTCGAAATTACCACCACCTGATTCACTAATTGTTAGTGCCATATATATCTCCTTAATAAAAAAATAAAAAAGTTCTTGTTATCTACCTCACATTATTTTATATTGTAAGGTATTCAAAAGAACATGATAAAGTAATTTAGATGAGAGAGCAAGTATGGGGATAAAAAATATACAGGGCCATGACAAAAAAATAGAAAAGCCTTTATTAAATGAAGCTATTTATAAGTTTGAAACATTTTTAGAATCGCACGGCTTTGAAGTTAAAGATAAATTAGAAATAAATCCAGAAAAGCCGCAGCGTGCTTTTACTACAATCAATAATAAAAGAGCGCTATCTGGTTATTACGCTTTTTATGACAACTATGGCACGCCGGTTGGTTTTGCAGCTGACTACAGAACTGGACAAACACATAAGTTTAAAATTAGTGGAGCTAAAACTACTAAGGTAAATAAAGAAGCATTAGAAAGATTTAAGGAGGAAGCAAAACAAGACCAAGAGCGCAAATGGTTAAAGGTTGCTTCTAAAGCTAAAACGATTTGGGATGTGGCGCTGCCATGCGACTCTCATCCGTACTTGTCAACTAAAGGCGTTGCATCCCATTCTTTGCGTTCACACAAAGGCAATCTAATCATTCCGATATTAGATGAAACAGGTAAGCTGTGGAGTCTGCAAATGATTAATGAAAGTGGTGCTAAAAGATTTTTACCCGGAGGCAAAACGGGTGGNTGTTTTTATATTATAGGCACTAACNTAATTAAGGAGGCAACAGTGGTTGGCATCGGCGAGGGTTATGCTACTTGTATGACCATCCACGAACAAAAGCAAATACCCATGATAGTATGCTTCAACGCTGGCAACATGATGAGCGTGTCGCAAAAATTATCTGACGCTCTTACCGGAAAAGAATTTATTATTTATGCAGATAACGATGTCAATGAGGTGGGTGTCAATAAAGCCGTAGCAGCTGCGCAGGTTGCCAAGGCTGAGGTTGTGATACCAGAAGAAGANGGTATGGACTTTAATGACCAAGTAGCTGTTAAGGGTGAGCTAATAGAAAAGCGTGTGCATGTGCCAGAGCTGGTTGAGTTTGAAAAAACATCTAACGGCAGAATTATGGCGACCACTGACAATTACGAAGCGCTCATGGGCAGCCATGGTATTAATTGTTATTACGATGTAATTAAAAAGCGTATCGACATTATTATTCCTAATTTTGAACCAATCGCAGATTTGAAAGATGAGGCTTTGTTGGTAGAGGTAGAAAACCTATGTATTAAAAACTTTGTGCCGCATCAACGAGTCAGAGATTCTATGAAAATTATTGCAAAAGAAATTAACCCGGTGGCGCAGTGGATTGATTCAAGACCTTGGGATGGTGTAAATCGTGTTGATGATTTTTGTAACACCGTCAGCAGTAAAGACACTCGATTAAAAAATATGCTCATGCGTAAGTGGCTGCTGTCTTGTGTAGCAGCTGCTTTTGAAGAAGATGGTGTGGCCCTAGAGGGATTGCTAGTGTTTCAAGGCGCACAGGGTATGGGCAAAACATTATGGTTCAAGCGACTCGCTGACTTCAGTAAAGGTTGGTTGCTAGAGGGAGCAACGCTTGACCCAAAAGATAAAGATTCCGTAAAGAAAGCTGTCAGTCATTGGATTGTTGAGCTGGGCGAACTAGAGTCTACTTTTAAAAAGGCAGACATCAATCAACTCAAAGCGTTCATTACCTCACGCTCTGATGAAATGAGGTTGCCCTATGACCGAAGCTTTACAAATTATCAAAGGCGTACAGCTTTCTTTGCATCTGTAAATGAGCCAGAGTTCTTAGCAGATGGCAGCGGTAACAGAAGATTCTGGTGTATTAAAGTGACTGACATTAATCCGCATCACGGTATTGACATGCAACAGTTATGGGCAGAAGTAAAAGAAACTATTTATGTTCCGGGTGAAAAAAATTGGTATCTAACAAAAGAAGAAAGAGACATGTTGCAAGAATCAAATGAGGGATTCAGAACGCAGGGTGCGGTAGAAGATTTATTATTACAACATGTTGCCTTTGATGCAGATGCAGATGATAAAGAGCCTTGGCAGCTTACAGCTTTACTCAGAGCATTAGGTATTCGTAACCCGCGTAATATAGATTTTAAAGATGCAAGCAGAGTATTAACTGACCGTGGCATAGAGCCAAGAAAAACCAACGGTAAAAAAGTGTATGATGTGCATTTAATAGATTTACCGGAAGATAAATCAGTATGGGATGAATCACCATTTTAAGAGGCAAATATGAAACCACAATCAGCAAAACAAAAAGGCAGATTGCTACAAAAGAAATTTAGGCAGATGCTAATTGATTTGCTTGGGCTGGATGCAGAAGATTTAGAAAGCAGGCCTATGGGTAGTCAAGGCGAAGATATTATTATGGGCAAACAGTCACGCGATAAATTTCCATACAGCGTTGAGTGTAAGAATCAAGAAAGTTTAAATGTGTGGAAGTCGTATGACCAAGCACAAAATAATTGCAAGGGCTATGAGCCTTTGTTGGTTATCAAGAGAAACAGGAGCAAGGTGCTTGTAGTTTTAGATGCAGAATATTTTGTGCGACTACACTCATCTATGCACACTGATTATTAAGGAGATAAAATATGTTTGGTAAGAAAAATGATGCTTTGCAAAACGCAAGCAAGATGACAGGCGAAGAAGTGATTGATGCTTACGCCAGATTAAACTTATATCAAAAGGCTGCCATGTTGCGTCTGCTTGTGCGTGATGTAATTTTTAAAGTCAACAATGAAGAAGTTAGTGGCTTAAACTTTACTGACATAAAGGTCGATGGAGCTATAATAATTGCTGATGAAAAATAATTAAAAAAAGTGTTGAAAAGTGTTGACATTTAGAATCAATAGTTTAATATATACATAAGTCGGCTTGGAAGTGTGACGACTCAAAACCTAAAGAGGAACTTCACTGAGGTAAGATTAAGACCACATACTTGTCACTCCGGGTTCTTATCTCTTAAAGCTAAACCAAATTCAATGTGCTTTATAAGGCAGATTTAATTTTACAAACACAGCAATTTGCAAAACGCTGTTAGTAGTAAGAGTAGTCTGAAAAGGTGCATAAGGTAGATGACCAGTTCCTGAACCTTATGCCTGATTAGTGCGAGTGTTGCAACGCTCGTCAATGTTGATTCAACTGCAAACGGGGTACCTATCAAATAGAGTTCGGTACTTNTACCAGTCTAAAGGCAAACTATGCGGCTACCTGTCTTATAAAGCATATTGAAATAATTAAGAATATATTTATCCTTTTGTAAGAATAAGTGTGATTGAGTACGAGTCTGTAGATATACAGTGGGTTCAAAACCAACTCAGGCAGGTGCAAATCCTAGAGTTCGCCGTGGGCGGCTAAGCACATATCTAACAAGATGTAATGGTGAATATGGTGTCGGATGGTTAGGGTGTCTCGATTACCTAAACTGAAGCCAAGATTGTAGGCAAACTTTAGGTTTGTAATTTTGGGTTTGAAAGCTATGAGAAGCAAGTAATGTTCGCTTAGATTGATGATTTAAGCTAAAAGAGTTTTAAAGGGTCTGTGAGTAATAGTTAGTAGGATATAGTAGTAGGAGATGGTGGTCATATAGATGTCAGCATCCAGCATGGTCTTTAAATTATTGTAAGAAATTATGGTAATTTTTAAAAGAAGTCTTGGTGGTCAAAGTGGAAGCGACTGGTTAATCGCAGCGTATGTAAAAGATATGGAGATGGCACTGAGCATAGTTAAATGGTGGTAGTTTGCTTTTATAGTAGTCGGAGTAATTAGAAAGACTTAAAACTATTAATCCATACATGTAGAGTTAAGCAGCGAAAGCTGTATACCAATAGTAGGCTAGGTCTTGCAGACCGAATCAAACGCGGTATTCTGTTGAGTACAACAAGCATCGCATATTAAAATTACATTCTTGGCTGGCGTCAAAACCAGTAGATAAACTTTTGACCAGAAGAGTCGGTGTCCGGTATGGTGGTTCGCAACCACTGAAAGATATGCAAGCACCGAGAACTGCAAGTTATCGGCCTGATAAATATATCCTTAATTGTTTCATTCAACTCACCTATGTGGGTTATGGTGCGTGCTGCTTGGTGGCGCGCATCCTTTTAAAAAGATAGTAAGCAGCCACATAGCGTGGGTGACCCTCCTATTATTCTGCTTACTATCACACCAAGTTCTAGTTCGANCGCTCCAAAAAATAATTACATAAAAGTGTAGAAAAGTGTTGTAATTTATAATTACATCTGTATAATTATAGGTATAACAAATAAAAAGGAGACAAAATGAAAAACTTAAACTTAACATACCAAGAGCAAGCAGAGCTTGAAAGCTTAGAGTTTGACCTTGCTGAGGCTAAGAAAGAGTTAGCTAACGCTAAGAGAAGACATAAGCGCCAGCAAAGTAAGATGTGGTCAGACCATGACAGTGACCTCAGCTTCATCAAGAGATATACCGAATCTGGTTTAAATGAGCTAAGGGAGCTTACAGATACTGGCGAGCGTTGTGTTGCTTATGAATCAGTTAGAAGAGTAGAAATAGCGCACAAGCGTGCTGTTGATACAATTCAAAAATACCAAGCAAAAGAACATATAGCTAAGATTTTGGCAGACGGTGGTGTTGAACGAGGTATCAAGCAAGACATCGAACAAATTAAAGAAAAGATTAACCAATTACAAAAGGAGGTGGCGTAATGAAAAAAGAATATATCGTAATAGAAGGATGGCCTAACCAGAGGTCATCCAGTCGAGAATGGATGGAAAAGGTTTTTAAAGGTTTGACCTTTATTGACCTGCCAGAGACAAAAGACTACAGATGGATAAATCCTGACTGGGTAGAGGATGACGGCTGTGGTCGCTTAGATGTTGTACTGGTGACAGGAACTAGACAAGATTTGCTCAAATGGGCAGATGAGAAAATTCAGTTTCCGTACATTAAAAGAATGAGAGATGAGGGTGCAGCAGAGCATGAGATATTCACTACCGTCAAAAATCATCTTGAAAATTATCATTGGCATACATAAGGAGGTGGCGTAATGAAAGTAAAAAAAATAAAAACACTAAAAATAGAAGCGGTAAGATTTACAAAAAACCCGGAAGAGCTTGTAAAAGCAATAAACAAATTGCAAACAGTGTATGCA
>FUFK010057562.1_pt2 | contig 33403 bp, 25 predicted proteins | sample 1021851 | NCBI WGS metagenome assembly FUFK01 (sample SAMEA51879418, study PRJEB19060) | metagenome | reverse complement strand
ACATCTTTTAGGAAGTGAAGTCAAAAGTATAAGAGAAGGTAAAGCTAGTCTTAAACAATCCTATATCGCTATGAGAAAAGGAGAGGCTTGGTTGATAGGCTCCCACATAGCAGCATATAGCCACACAGGTTTTGAGGGGCACGCGCCAATTAGAAACAGAAAGTTATTGCTTCATAAAAAAGAAATTTTAAAAATAGGATCCAAAATTGCTGAAAAAGGTCTCACAGCGGTTCCTACTAAATTATATATTAAGAGCGGACTGATCAAACTAGAATTTGGAATTGCAAAAGGTAAAAAATTATATGATAAGCGAAACGCAAAAAAGAAAAGAGATGTACAAAGAGATATTGCTAGGGTAATGAAAACCAAATGAATTTTGCACCACTAAACGAGCAAATGGACCTCATTAAAAGAGGCACTGAGGAAATACTTCCTGAGGAACTACTTGTACAAAAGATTGAAAGATCTATAAAAGAAAAAAGACCTTTAAAAATAAAACTAGGATGTGATCCAAGTAAACCTGATTTACATATTGGTCACAGTGTAGTTTTGAGAAAATTAAAGCATTTTCAGGATCTAGGACATGAGTCGACTCTTGTAATAGGTGACTTCACCGCCNTGATTGGAGACCCTACTGGTAGAAATAAAACAAGACCACAGTTAACAATTAGTGAAGCAAAAGAAAACGCTAAAACCTATGTCGAACAATGTAAAGTAATACTCGATGTAAATAATATTAAAATAGTTTATAACTCGGAATGGCTTAGTAAAATGAATTTCTTTGATGTGGTAAAATTGTCAAGCTCGTACACAGTAGCTCGTATGCTTGAGAGGGATGATTTCACAAAAAGATTTAAATCAGGCATACCTATTTCAATTCATGAATTTTTGTATCCTCTTGCACAGGCACATGATTCAGTTCAATTGAGCGCAGATGTAGAATTAGGAGGAACCGATCAAAAATTTAATTTATTAGTTGGAAGAGATTTACAACGGGATTGCGGCCAAGAGCCTCAGTGTATAATTACGACACCACTTCTAGAGGGGACCGACGGTTCCGATAAGATGTCCAAGTCATATGGAAACCAAATTGGCATACAGGATCCACCAGAAGAAATTTTCGGTAAGGTTTTATCAATAAAAGACAGCATGATATTGAGATGGTATGCACTTGCAACAGATTCTGATTCGTCAAGACTTTTGAAAGTTGAAAAAAAACTAAACGATCCAACAATTAACCCTATGGAGATTAAGCGTGAATTAGCACGTTCTGTTGTAAATATGTACCATGATAGTGAAAAGGCTTTGGCCGCGGAGAGACATTTCGATAGTGTTGTTGTTAAAAAAGGAGTTCCAGATAATATTCCCGTTTTTAATTTAATTGATGAGGATACTGTCGTTAATATTTTACATTCTTCTGGATTACTTAAGAGCAAGGGTGAAGTTAGAAGAATGATAAAGCAGGGCGCTGTTACATTAAATGGGGAAAAGGTCAATGATATTTACGCCCGCATTTCAAAAAGTGGAGAGCAAATTTTTAGGATAGGGAAACGAAAATTTTTAAAAATTATTTAATGACTCGCATTACTCATCATACTTTCTACGCAGTATTACTTTTTTTTGTATCCTGTACGAACCACAAATCCGTAAAACCAAAGCTTGTTGTATTGTTAGTAGTTGACCACATGCGTCCTGATCTAATAACAAGGTTCGATGATTTATATACGGGTGGATTTCGTTGGTTGATTGATCATGGAGTATGGTTTACCGACGCACATCATGAACATAGCTATACCGCTACTGGTCCAGGTCATACCGCAATATCATTTGGGCAACACCCCGGTAAGGTAGGAGTTATCGGTAATAGTTACTATGATCGAAATCTTAAAAAAAGGGTTAACTGTGTTGAGGATCCTGAAGCCAAAGTTGTCGGGTCAGATTTTGGGGATGCAAGGTCTTTTTCAAGATACAACGCAACCGGGATTGGTGATTGGCTAAAACAAAAACACCCTCGGGGTAAGGTCATTTCAATTGGTGGTAAAGATCGTACAGCCTGCATCTTGGGCGGAAAAAACCCGGATCTTGCCCTTTATTACAATAGAGCAGGTTCTTTTATAACCTCAGATTATTACACGGATACTTTACCTGCTTGGGTACACGATTACAATAAACGATTACAGTCTACCGCTTACAGTGATTCTATATGGAGAAAGTCTTTAGATGAGGAGATATACAACGAATATGCTAGAAATGATTTTTATTATGGGGAGGAAGATAATTTTTTGAACGAGACTTATTCCCCAGTTTTTCCTATTGGAATTGATAGCACGGTCGATGCATTTAGCCAGCTAATGGGTAGACCATGGTTTGAGAGAGAGGTACTAGATCTAGCAAAAATGGCAGTCGAAAATGATAGTTTAGGGATCGATTCTGAGGTTGATCTTTTAGCTATTGGTTTTTCAGCTATGGATTGGATGTTGCATGACTATGGACCATTTTCACAGGAGGCTATGGATGCATGCATAAAATTAGACCAATATTTAGGAGAGTTTTTTGACTTTCTCGAGGAAAACGTCGAGTTAGATAATGTACTTTTTGTGTTAACGGCGGACCACGGAGGCTTGCCATTGCCAGAATATATTGTTGAACAAGGTGGAAGCGGAGGAAGAATTAATAGAGCACACATGAAAGAGGCATTGACTTGGATTGATGAAGAATGCGATGAAGTATTTGGTGAAAATGTATATCACAGAGAGGGAGCTAACTTTTTTATAGATATTGCTGAATTAAAGAAAAAAAACATAAATCATAGAGAAATTTATGAGATTACGGAGAAATATCTTAAAGATGTTAATGGAATAAATAGTGTAATAATCAAGGAAGATGTCCTGAAGAGTAAAGAGAATGATGACCTAACAATACGGCTAAAAAATATGATACACCCAATGATGTCTCCTGAGATATCACCGCTGGTTGCTCCAGGGTATCTTTACAGAGGCCCATTTGGTACATCTCATGGATCACCATATGACTATGATACTCATGTTCCTCTTATCTTTGCACGATCTCAAATAAATGGTCGGAAGGACATGTCCAGAAAAGCAACAGTTGATATAGCGCCCACCATAGCTAGTTACTTAAAAATACCAATTCCTGAAAGTTGCGATGGAAGTGTAATAAAATTTTAGTATGCTAGTAATTGAAAACTTAAAAAAGTCATACGATGGGGTTGAGGCCGTAAAGGACATATCTTTTAGTGTGGGAGATGGGGATATTTACGGATTTCTTGGTCCAAATGGTGCAGGTAAAACTACAACAATAAGAATGATTATGGGTATTATCAGGCCAGATGAAGGTTTGATTGCATTAAATGGTAATGATATTAGTTCGCATAATCGTCATAATTTAGGTTATCTACCTGAAGACAGGGGTCTGTATCAAAAACAAAGAATCGCTGAAATATTATATTATTTTTGCTCATTGCGCGGTATAAATAAAACTGATGCAAAAGAAAAAATATCATTCTGGTTGAGTCGTTTCGGTTTAGAAAATCAAAAGAGCAGAAAGGTTGAGGAGCTGTCCAAAGGAAATCAGCAAAAAGTCCAATTTATATTATCATTAATACATGATCCTGATTTCGTAATACTTGATGAGCCATTTACTGGCCTGGACCCATTAAATCAGTTATTGCTGAAAGAAGTGATCCAAGAAAAACAAAGCGAAGGGAAAACTATAATCTTCTCTACCCACCAAATGGAACAGGTTGAACGCTTATGTAATAATATATGCCTTATAAATGATGGAAACATAATTGTGGAGGGTTCGCTAAATGAAATAAGAAAAATGCACTCGAACGAGGCAGTTGAAGTATATTTTTCAGGGAACCTGAGCTCGGACGAAGCATCAAAATTTTTAAATGATGTAGAGATCGTCGGGAATACTCTATCAGGGGTCTTGTATAATGACCCAAGAGAATTTATATCTTGGATTAATGCAAAAGTAGATGTGACATCATTTCATCTAAAAGTTCCAAGCCTAGAGCAAATATTCCTGGAAGAAGTGGGAAAAAAAAATTGAGCCAGACCCTAAAAATTATAAGTTGGGAATTTATTAATCGTGTGAGAACTAAATTATTCCTAATTACCACATTTATATTACCGTTCTTAATGGGCGGACTCATGTTTCTTCCTTCACTCCTAATGGACCTAGAGCCTGAGAATGAAACCATTATTGGTCTTGTTTACGATGATGATATGGACTTACTGATGAGAAGATTCAAAGAAAGATGCGATGCAAACTTTTTGACACAAGATGGATTATCTCAGTTCAGATTTATAAATCTAAATTCTCCAGAGGCAGCATCAGACAGCCTATTGAAAAAAGGCATTGATGGTTTTATGATGGTCCCAAATAGTGTAGTTGATTCCGGTAAGGTTAGTTATTACAGTCAATCACTTAGTAATTTAAAAATTTATACTACTCTGAGAAGAACTTTAAGTCAACTGGTGATTGAACAGCGCATGCTCAATGAGAAAATCGACATATCTCTTGTAAGCAAGTTAAGCAGGAAAATTGAATTTGAGACATATGAAATAAATGATAAAGGTGAAACATCGGAGGGTGATGAGTTGGCAAGCTTCGTGATCCCATATTTATTTTTAATGATATTATTCATGACTGTCTTCATGAGCGGACAGTTGTTATTACGCTCTGTAATTGAAGAGAGAACAAGTAGAACAATCGAAATATTATTATCAACTGTCACTGCCAACCAGATAATGAAGGGAAAAATCCTTGGACTTGGATTGCTAGGAATGGTGCAAATGATATTCTATTTAATAGTTGGTTTATCAATTACATATCACAAAAATTGGGCAACTATTGAGCCAATGCAGATACCATTTTTTTTGATTTATTTCATTACAGGATATCTTTTTTACGCTGCTATTTTTGCTTGTCTTGGCACATTTTTTACATCTGAGCAGGAAGCACAACAATCTTCAGGAATCATAAGTCTCATTGCTATATTACCAATGATATTTGCATCGTACTTTATAACAAATCCATGGTCAAAATTTACAATTGCCGTTACGTATATTCCTCCGTTAACCCCCTTCATGATGATAATTAGGTTGGGCACTGGAGCTGTCGAAATGAATGAAATTGTTATTTCTGCCATATTAATGCTAATATCATGCTGGGTGTTATTGAAGTTATCAGGCAGAATTTTTCGCACAGCTATTTTACTTTATGGTAAGAAAATAACAGCACTAGAAATTTGGAAATGGGTGCGTGCATAGATGAACTTACTTACACAAAGATAAATGACTGCTCTTATTAGTTACTTTTTAGCAGCTTTAGTCATATCTTTTTTGTGCTCATTGCTTGAATCTGTTTTGCTTAGCATTTCGATAGCGCATCTTTCTGTTGTTGAGAAAGAAGGAGATTCTGCTGGCAAATTAATGGCCGAGCTAAAGGAAAATATTAATAGGCCACTCGCTGCAATATTAACCATCAATACCATTGCAAATACTGTTGGAGCAGCTGGCGTTGGTGCTCAAACACAAATTATTTATGGAAATGAATGGGTGGCTCTTGCATCAGCTATTTTGACACTTTGCATACTAATATTTTCTGAAATAATTCCTAAGACAATAGGGGCAATTTATAGCAAGTCGCTTTTAACATTTGCAGCATTTACTATTAGAATACTAATGATTATCGCCTGGCCTTTCGTGATTTTTTCAGAGGCCACATCTAAGCTAATCAACAAAGGTGATAGCGGAAAAGAATTAAAGGCATCTCGGGAAGAGCTACTGGCTATGGCGGAAATAAGTGAAGATGAGGGCTCCATCGATGAGCAAGAAGGTGACATTATTGAAAACCTTATTAAACTTGATGGTATGCCTGTTGAAGATATTATGACACCAAGATCAGTCATTTTCGCCTTGAAATTTGATGATACTGTTGGCCGTGTTGTTGAAAAACATTCTCCCATTGCTTTTTCTCGTATTCCTATCTTTAAAGAGGATTTAGACAGCATCTGCGGTATTGTCAATAGGTATGATCTAGTTAACAAACAAGCAGAAGATCAGTTCAATGTCACGATGAATGAAATAATGAAGCCTATTGAAAATGTTCCTGAGAATACGTCTGTTTCAGATGTTTTGGACCGTTTTGTCAAACGTAGACAACAAATGTTTTTTGTTACGGACAACTTTGGTACAACAACAGGATTAATTACTCTTGAGGATGCCATAGAGACACTTTTGGGTGTGGAGATAGTTGACGAGCACGATAATGTCGTTGATATGAGAAAGTTAGCTACAGCCAAACTGCTGGGGAAGAATATTAAAACTTAAAAATTCATATTTTATTGAGTTTAGAAAAATTGATTAATAAATTTGCCGGCTTAATTTTAAGGAGAAGTTTTTAGTTATGGCCAAAAAACAGAAGAGTTTTGCAGACAAGGCTGCAGGTAATCAAAGTGGCGAATCAGTTTATGTTAAATACGTAAAAAGTGTTCAATCTGAGGACACTGGTCGTTGGAGATTTAATGAGCAAATGGTTAGGATGAACAAAGGCGAACAATTGGACGCCGCACTTAAAAGAATAGAGGATACTGCGAACCTTAGTGATATAGATCTCTCAGAGTTTATCGATTCCACTGATGATGGGGCAGAGTTGAAGCAAACGGGTGAGGAAAAGATATCTGCTGCAATAGAAGTAGAGAAAACTGCAAATAATGCCACGGATACTGATATATCACAAGATGAAACTGATGCAACTGAAGAGGAGTAAGTATTTAAATTTAGCTTGATTTCAAGGAGAGGTGGCCGAGTGGCTGAAGGCGCACGCTTGGAAAGCGTGTTTACGTTTATAGCGTAACGTGGGTTCGAATCCCACTCTCTCCGCAAATCTGCGCAATGTTAGGAATAAACTTCATGAAAATATATTGTTTTTACCAAAATACAATTACATTCTTAAATTAAAAATAAAATGAAAATTTATACCAGTTCAATCCAATACTCACCGTTCTTCATCCTACTACTTTTTGTCAGTTGTTCAAAAATGAGTGATGAAGGTTCCAAGGAAATTACATTTTTTAAAGAAGATTTATATTCTTTAAAAACTAAAGGCAGAGTAGTTAAGCTAACGGAAGAGGGCAGTAAATATACATTTACCTATGATTATCTCGCTGACTCATCAAGCCTAAAAACAAAAGAAGCCTCAAAAAATGACTCTGATTATGATAAGACAATGATTGCAGAACTGAAGGAAAAAGAAAAACAACAAAAACTTGAAACACAGAAACTAGCAGAGAGACAAAATTCAATCAAAATTCTAGAAAAAAAACTTGGCAAGCAAAAGAAACTTTTGGATGCAAGGGAAACTGAACTGGAAAAAAGGTTGAAAGAAGCAGAAATATTAGAGAAAAAACTGGTTGAGAAGAAAGCTATTTTAGACGCAACTGAGGCCAAAAAACTTGTTGATAAAAAAAATGCCGAGAAAAATGCTGAGAAAGAAAGGCTCGCTAAATTAGGTCTTTCCAAGGAAGAAGGTGAATATAAAGATGGTAAAAAAGATGGTCTCTGGTCTTACTATGATCTCAATGGTTTAAAGCTTAGAGAAATTATGTTTGAAAATGGGATGGATCTCTACTGGACATTCTACAAACCTAATGGAAAGAAAGAAAAACAAGGTAAAATGGTAAACGGTAAAGAGGAAGGTAATTGGACCTTTTTTGATGAAAATGGCATAAAAGAAAGAGAAACAGAACATAAATCAGGTGTTGAAGAAGGTATTTATTCACTCTGGTATGAAAATGGTCAAAAAAAGGAAGAGGGCCCCTACCTTGTTGATGTTAGAATAGGCAAGTGGACATGGTGGTATGAAACCGGTGCAAAATGGAGAGAGGGAAACTATCTAGATGGTGAAAGAGATGGTTCTTGGATTTTTTGGAACAAAGATGGCTCCCTCTGGAAAGAGCAAGTTTACAATAATGGTGAGTTTGTTAGTAAGAAAGAATATTAGAAAAAAATCATTTTAAATTACTAGATATTGAATAGGAGGGGTGGCAGAGTCTGGCTGAATGCACTGGTCTTGAAAACCAGCAAGGGTTTACGCCCTTCGGGGGTTCGAATCCCTCCCCCTCCGCTTCTAACTTTCTTTATTTGGTCTTCGAATTATTACATACTTTTTTACTATTAAAGGGAAAAGTAATTTCCTTATACTTTATACAAGAAAATCAATTCATTAAATGAAACCGCGTGTAAGATTTGCCCCAAGCCCAACTGGAGAACCACATTTAGGTTTTGCAAGAACAGCTCTATACAATTTTTTATTTGCAAAAAGTAGAGGCGGCAAGTTTCTGCTAAGAATAGAGGATACAGACCGAGAGAGGTCAAAAAAAGATTACCAAGAAAAAATGTTAAGTGCACTTAGATGGTTAGGCATAGTATGGGACGAAGAGGTGGTATATCAGTCAAAGCGAAGCGCAATTTACAGCAAACATATTCAGCTCTTGCTTGAAACTGGTAAGGCATATCGATGTTTTGCATCGAAAGATGAACTACAAAAAGTCCGTAAAGAAACAAATTCTTACTTATATGATGGAATGTGGAGAAATAAATCTGACGAAGAGGTGAAAGAGCAGTTAAAAAAGGATACAGCTTTTACGGTTAGGTTGAAAACACCTCGATCAGGCAGATCATATTTTGAAGATATCATTTACGGGGATATAAAAGTTTTAAATGATGAGATAGATGATTTTATCATAGTGAGGTCTGATGGAAGTCCTGTTTACAATCTAACAAACGTTATTGATGACAATCATATGAAAATTTCACATGTGATTCGAGGAGAAGATCATTTATCAAATACGATAAAACAACTGTTTATATACAAGGCATTAAACTTAAAAGTGCCCCAATTCGCTCATTTGCCCATGATATTGGGTGAAGATAGAAAGAGACTTAGCAAGCGACATGGTGCAAAGGGTCTATCATCCTACAGGGATGAGGGATACCAACCAGAGGCAATTATAAATTATCTTGCATATTTGGGTTGGAATCCGGGGACAAATGAGGAGATAATGGACTTGCCAAAATTAGTATCAAAATTTGATTTATCCAGAGTGCAAAAAAAAAGCGCAATCTTTGATTTAAAAAAATTAAACTGGATAAGCTCTCAGCACCTTGTTGCGCAGGCAAATAAAGAAATTTTCAATAGTGTGAGAGTTTTACATCCAAATTGGGGAGTTACAAGAAGCGACAACTACTGCTTGAAGGTTATCAAATTGCTCAAGCCTCGATCGGATACAATCTTACAATTGGTAGACCTTTCTGATTATTTTTTTTCTGACCCAAAAGAATTCTCTGACAAAGATATTAAAGTAGTATGGGGTAGAGACACCTTGCAAATAATGAGCGATCTCTTGAAAATTCTTGAGCATGCAAAAGAAAAAGAGGAAAACTATTTTGAAAAAGAAATAGGTTTGTACACTAAACAAAAAGAAATGAGTTTTGGCCTAGTGATAAAGCCTCTCAGACTTGCTATTTGTGGTAACACTAGCGGACCATCCATTTATGATATTATAAAATTGATAGGTATAGAAACTTCAGCAAATCGATTAAAATATGCCATTGAAGCCTTGAGATATGATTATGTCTAAAAGTGGCAATAAAAACTTCATTCAGAAGATCATTGATACGGATAATCAAACAGGAAAGTGGGATTGCCGAGTTCATACCAGATTTCCTCCAGAGCCAAATGGATATCTTCATATTGGTCATGCTAAGTCTATTTGTCTCAATTTCAGCATTGCAAAAGAGAATAATGGGTTATGTAATTTGAGGTTTGATGATACCAACCCTGTGAAGGAGGAGCAAGAATTTGTGAACTCAATCATTGATGATGTAAGATGGCTTGGATTTGATTGGGGAGAGCGTATGTATTTTGCCTCAGATTATTTTGATCAAATGTACGATCTGGCCACCCAGCTAATCAAAAATAATAAAGCCTTTGTGTGTGATCAGACCCTGACAGAAATAAGGGATAACAGGGGCACGTTGACTGAAAAAGGTAAAGAAAGCCCGTTTAGAAACCGTAGCATCAGCGAAAACATTAATTTATTTCAACGAATGAAAAGCGGGGAATTTAAGAACGGAGAAAAAACACTCAGGGCCAAGATTGATATGGCCCACACGAACCTTAACATGAGAGATCCTGTGATTTATAGGATACTCCATTCGTCGCACCATAGAACAGGAGATAAGTGGTGTATTTATCCTATGTACGACTGGGCTCATGGAATTGAAGACTCTATCGAAAAAATCACACACTCAATTTGTACACTTGAATTTGAAGATCATCGCCCTTTGTATGATTGGTATCTTGAACAGTTAGATATTTACCATCCTCAACAAATTGAGTTTGCAAGGCTTAATATAAATTTCACCGTCCTAAGTAAGAGAAAATTAAAGCAGCTAGTGGATGAAGGGCATGTTGATGGATGGGACGACCCAAGAATGCCTACAATCTCTGGGCTGAGGAGAAGAGGTTATACTCCAAGTTCAATTCGAAATTTTGCTAATGAGGTTGGGGTTACTAAACGAGATTCAATAATTGATATAGTTCGTCTAGAGAACTCATTGAGGGCAGAACTAAATAAAAGTTGCAACCGAGTTTTCGGAGTTTTAAATCCTCTCAAAGTAGTGATTACAAATTATCCAGAGGATGTAACGGAGACATTAAAAGCTATTAACAATCCTGAAGATCCAAATGCTGGAAATCGAGATCTACCATTTTCAAGAACTCTATACATTGAAAGAGATGATTTTATGGAAAATCCACCAAAAAAGTTTTTTCGTCTCAGACCTGGAGGAGAAGTTAGGCTAAAATACGCATATTTTATTAGATGTCATGATGTTATCAAGGACGATGATGATAATATTATTGAGATTCATTGTAAATATGATCCAAAAACTCTTGGGGGAATTGCTCCAGATGGAAGAAAAGTAAAAAGCACGATTCATTGGGTATCCGCTGAACATTCTGTAAATGGTGAGGTACATTTATATGATCGTCTTTTTGTAAGATCTGACCCTGAGGGAAATAATAATTTCTTAGAGGCTTTGAATCCCAATTCACTCAAAGTGATAAATTGTGCAAAGTTAGAACCACTACTATCAGATCCTAAAAATGAAATATTTCAATTTGAAAGATTGGGCTATTTTAAGAGTGATAGTAAAATATCTAATGACCACAAAAATATATTTATACGTGTAGTTACGCTCAGGGATTCTTGGGCAAGATATCTCAAAGAAAACATAAAGTGAAACTAAATTGCCCTAGATTAAATCAACGATTAACACTAATTTGAGTTCATGAAAGTGCTGACAAGCAAGCTAAAGATACTATATGCAATGGCCTTTGTGTCCACAATTTTTGGTAAGGAACCTGCAGCATATATTTATCTCTTGCCGTTTGACAATATACAGAATGATCCAGCGGTGGAGTGGATTGCATCTGGATTGCGAGATATGGTAAGTGAGGAAATAAAGAGCATCTATGGTGTAAAAATAAAAAGCAAAAAAGATCTTGAAGTTATTATGAATGATCGTTCACTTATGTTAAATCAGCCTAGAGGATCCCGGAATCTTCTCATCCTAGGAAAATATAACCGTCAGTTAGATAAGGTACACGTCACTATCCAGGTTGTTGATGTGGCTAATTGGGAAGAGTTAGCCAAGACAAAGTTAACAGAAGTATATACCCAAATACCTGCATTGAATAAACAGGTGGGTGCATCTGTTAATGAAATGATCAAGCCATTTCTACCAAAAGAACCTATCGTAAAAGTAAGCCCCTATCCTAAATACATTCCTAATGAAGCATTAGGAGAGCGGCATCCAATATCCGTACAATCAAAAAATGTTGCAACCCAATTAGATGATCAAATTGCAGAATTAGAGGCATCTATGGAGTCCTTATTGAGCGCAAACGCGAGGAAAAAAGAAAGGAAAGAAAAAGAAAAATTTAGCTACAATTCTGGCGAGTGGTCGATGGATTTTGATGTTGACAGAAAGATGGAAGAGAACCCAGAAAATGATGGAAATACTATGCTGTTATCATCAGTGCTGGATCAATTATTGACAAATCCGTACGATGTCGAGCTACAAAGGCCCGAATTTGAGTACCATCAAGATGATGAATTATACATGACTGTCAGATTCCCTGTAGTATATAGGCTAAAAGACAAAATTCTTAAAGATATGCTCACTGGGTTACCTTACACTGGTTTAGAGCAAAATGGCACCTTGACGGTATTTTATTTTGACAGGACAAAATTCAACTTTCCATCGCACCATGTTGAGTCTATAAAGTCTGGCTCATATCGTAACGTTCCAGTTTTAAGAATATTTGATAATAACCGAAATACCCTAATTGTGGTCGCGGATACGCCAGAGGAGTATTGGCATGGACGAAATAGCAACAAGGTATTATATGTACCTCAGCATCAATTTTCTCCGTTAATAGATTTTACTGTCGGTGGCTGGTCAATTCAGGTTGCAATGGAGACGGTAGACATTCAAGCAGTTTATGAATTTATCATACCGGTAAAAGAGATGGAATCTTTGAGTAATGTAAGCCTTAAATTCGTTAATGAAAATGAGTTAAGGCAGTTCTTAGATCCAATATTGTAAATGGTTTTATTGGAAATTTCCCTTTGAATTTATGCATATAGTTTTTGTAGAATAATCGTACACCAATGAAAAATATATTATTTTTAATACTAATAAATTTTCTATATAGCCAAAAATTAAGCACTCTTGACATTGGGTTAATAAACCTAGAGAGTTCGCTTGAGACAGCTCAAAGATCATCTCAGCGCGTGTTCGTAGAAGATTTTACCGGTTTAAACTGACCATACTGTCCCTCGGCGAGTTTCGCTATTTCAGAAATGTTAGACATGTATCCTGGAACTCTAGTTACTATAGAGTGGCACAGTCCTGGTTATACTCCTGCAGGTTCCGATTTTAGTCTCCCCGAATATTCACAGAGAGCGGCTCTTTATTCTGTTGGAGGTATTCCCCATAGTCAGTGGAACGGTGTAGAATCAACCTCAGGCGGATATCCCGATGGTAACTGGGGTGCTATGATTAACGGTTTTACCACGATTTACAACAATATGATCAATGCCGATACGCCATATGAAATCGATATTAATGGCTACGTAGAAGGTAATGTAACCTATGATATTACTGTCACTATGGACATGGACATGAGCAATTCATTCATGAAACTGGAAACATTTGTAGTAGAAGATAAGATTATGTCCTACTGGTCAGGAGCATCCAATTCTGAGAGCGGCCCTTGGCATAATGCTAGAAATGTTGCAAGAGAATGGTTAAATCCTGAGACAATAACAATAAACACCGCGGGAGAAATTCAGACTTTTACCGGATCATTTAACCTCAACCCTAATTGGAATGCTGACAGTATTAAAATTGTATCAATAATCCAAAACACTTCAACAAAAGAGGTTTTTCAAGCTCGAGAAATTAACATCAATGATATGAATCCAGATATTGATGAAGACGGAATTCTAAATGTTGTAGATAACTGTGTCGATGGTTACAATCCAGATCAAGCAGATATTGATGAAGACGATATTGGTGACATTTGCGATCCATGCAACAACAAAATATACATTTCTGGAAATGTGAATGGCGATACTTTCATTGGTGAAAGTTTGGCACCTAAAATTGATATCTTAGATGTTTTGATGCTCTCTGATCATATCTCGGGTAATAGTTCTCATGACTGCCAAGAGCTTGCTCTTAACATTAATGGTGATAATTTCATAAACATACTAGATGTTATATCACTTGTACAACAAATTAAGAGAGGAGATATTTAAAATAATATCTGTCATGAGATGCACAATAGATCCATCTGTGTAATTTTCACATTATTGTTATTGAGCTACAACCATGCTCACAGTCAAGAAAGTAAGATTCCAAACCTAAGTATTAATTTAATTGATGGGACAAAAGCCAAGATCCAAGACTTAGCCAAGGATGGCCCGCTAATTATAGACTTCTGGGCAACTTGGTGTATTCCCTGCAAGAAGTTAATGAAGCACCTAAACAAATTTGTTTTAGATTATGGTGATCAGGGATTAACTGTTTTAATGATCAATGTTGACTCGCCTAGATCTATTGGAAAGGTAAAGACCTACATAAAATCCCAGGATTACCAATTTTTAGTTGGTTTAGATCCAAATAAAATAATATCAAAAAAATTAAATAATGTTGTAATGCCTACGACCATATTAGTTGATACAGATGGTAATATTATATGGCGGCACCAAGGTTACGTTCAGGGTGAGGAAAAACTGATAAGAAAACAGATAGAAGCGATTCTAATGAACGATTATGGCAATGAGAATGATCTACCTCCTGATGTATAGGTTTTTTTTCTCTCTTTTTTTAGCCTTAAATCTATTGAATGCGGTAAATATTAATTTTAGTGGCTCTTTAAAATCTGACTATGGAAGTAGCTACGATTTTTATGATATATCTGAAAATATAATTGACTTAAACTTTTTTTCTGATGACTTTCAGGGATGGGTGCAATACGAGTATTCAAATCCCCCTGACATTGGTTTTACAACAAATGATATTAGAAAATTCCGATTAGAGTATTCCAAAAATAATTTTAGGGTCAAACTCGGTGACATTTACGAAATGTGGGGTAGAGGACTGGTTCTAAACCAGTTTGATGATCAAATAATGAATTTTGATAATGGAACAAGGGGTCTTTATTTAGAATTCAATAAAGGTTCCTACTCATTCAGCCAAATAAATGGGGTTTCCGATATTTGGCTAATGGGAGCAGGGAACAGGGTCCCCGATTTAAATAATTTTCATAATATGGCAGCAAGTAAGTTCGGTTACAGCAATGATAAATTTTCCCTTGGGCTCATGTCCTTAAGATCAAATGAGGAACATCAAAAAATGTTTGGCTCGGATGCATTAGTAAACCACAACATTAAGGGCGCGTATTTTACCTGGTTAGGTCCGAATGCGGATATTTTCTTAGAGTATGCCGATAAAATCTCCACAGAAAAAACCAATCTTTTTGAAAATATTCCCAATGATACGATTAAAAAAGGTTCTGGGTACTACCAAAATATTAATTTATACTTAAAAAACTGGGGCCTTTCAACTGAATATAAACGCTATTCTTTTGATAAAGCACATGGAGAGTTCACTGCAAATGATTATGGTAACCAAATAGAATATCAGCAAATGCCTACATTGGTTATGGAACATAATTCAACATTACTCAATCGCGTCACCCACAATAACAATTTTAATGATGAAAGAGGTTTACAAATTGCACTAAACGGGAATATTCAAAATTTTTCCATAATTGCACAGTATGCACACATGAGCAGAAATGAAGAATGGCAATCAATTTCAGGTTATGAATGGGTGCATAGTTCGTTAAAAAATATTCTACCCAGTTCTAGTCCATCTGCCTTGCCATTCTGGGAAAATTATTTTGAGTTGAGTGGATATGCGCTAGATGATAAGTTATATTTTAAAATCGGCACTGGGCGAACAAAGGAAATTTTAAAAACTATTCGCTTTTTCAATGGCTTACAAAGAGATCAATCCATTGACACATTCTGGACATACGATACTACTGATACCGTTTTTTATGGTCAAGAATACAAAATAATTGACTCACTAGAAATCTTTGATACCACTTTCTCACAATATTATTCAGTAGAATCAAAACTATGGAATCAAAAAAAGGCTTTTACTTTGCCACTGGAACTCAACTACTCATTTGACAGTGGATATGGATTGCAGATAGGTTTTCAATATCAGGAAATAGAGAATGTTGATAGAGCAATTGGTAATGCAACATCCTTCAATCTATCAGATTCATCCTGGATTATGTTCAACTCTGAAAACTACCATGAATACTACGATTCTTCGTCAACAAAATTTTTTAATGCGGATGGCTTTGTCGAAAAGCAATATAATAGACTGTTAAGTATTACTGTCAGCAAGGCTCATAAATGGTCATTTACCGTCAGCCAAGATTGGACAAATGCATATGAAGAGTGGATGCCTAACGATTCCTATTACAATCCATTGGAGGCTATCGTATCTGGAGATTATAAATATATTTTTGGTAAAAGAAATAAAACAGCTATTCCCAGCTGGCTTAAAAATAGATGGATTTCTGCAGAATTCATTTACAACATTAATTCATCTCAGAGGTTATCCATTATGTATGGTTCTATTATGGGCGGGCTGTTTTGTTCGAATGGCATATGCAGAGTTATCCCAGCATTTAATGATGGTTTGAAAATTTCTTTTTCTGCTACGTTCTGATTGCAACAACATTTATCTATCCGAATAATTAATCCATTTTAATTTATAAATTAAGCAATATGATTTATTGTTTTAAGAAGGTCCTAAGAGCTTTTAAAATATTAGCCCTGATCACATTTCTTTTAAATGGGCAATCAGATTTTTTATTCAATAATATTTCAGTAAATGATGGTCTTTCAGAATCCACGGTAAAAGTAGTCTATGAGGACAAAGACGGGTTTATTTATTTTGGAACAGAAAATGGATTGGATTTATATAATGGTTATGAGTTCGAAAATTTTCAAATGAATTCCTTTGACACTACAACTATATTTGGTAACAAAATAAGCACAATATACCAAAGCCAAAAAAATAAATTATGGTTAGGTACAGAGCTTGGAATTACCGTATTTGATTTGAATGATAGATCTTTTTCTCGCCCTTCAGAGTTGCGTTCAACTGAATCAAGAGACCTTGCAAATTCTGATGTAATTATTGAAGATGATTATGACAATATTTGGCTGAAAATACCTACGTCAGGATCAATCTATAGATACAATACTAATACAAACAAAACCCTCTGCATAAATTGTTCTAGTAACTCAGAAATGGGTACTTCAAAAGGGACGTATCTTTATAGTGACAAAAACAATGGTGTTTGGGTTGGGAGCGAAAACGGTCTTTTTAGATACAATAGCCAAAAGAATGAAATTGTAAAATTTTCATTTTCAGACAATATCAATGAGAGCAAAGTCAATGTAATCAAAGAAGGTGAGATTGATGATCTCTGGATAGGTACTGAAAATGGCCTCGTAAGAATTGACCTTAATACGCGTAAGGTTATAAATATTTATCAAACATCTGAAAATCAAAACTGGATTGTTTCAAATAATATTAAGGACATTGATTGGAACAATGCCGAAAAAGAGCTTTGGATAGCAACTGACAGAGGGCTATCACGGTTCGTACTGGAGAACGAACAATTTTTTAATATCCAAACTACTCCCTATGCTGACGGAATCATTGAAAATAATATAAGCGAGATACTTTACGCGAAAAAATCTAAAAGATTGTGGTTTACAACTGAAAATTACCCTGGTATAAATTGCTTATCAGTGGTTTCAAATATGTTTAATGGAAAAAATGATACAATTTTTACACATTTTGAGCATGACCCTATTGACTCTAGATCAATTGCAGATAATAAAATTACTGATTTCATTGAAGATAGGGCTGGGAATATTTGGATAACAACCGCACAAAATGGTGTCAGTTTTAATTCACATGTTAATCCTAAGTTCATAAACTTTAAGTATGATTCAGAAAATGAATGGGGCCTAAAAAGTAATAAGATTTATTCAATCGCAGTTCAAGATGATGGCATGTTGTGGGTCGCGACCGGTTTTGGCTTAGAGCTTTTGTCTCCTGATGGAATAAGGGATTATGAGTACGATAAATCTGACCTAATGGTCAATTATCTCATCGATATTGAAGTAATTAATGCACACATACTTTGGGCGGCAACAGATCTTGGTGTCCTAAAAATCAACACAATGAGCGACGATGTTATAAGATTTACATCCTCAAAAGGAGCACATAAAGAGGGGAGATTAGCTAACAACCTAGCTCATGATATATCTTTGATAGGTGATAAAGTGTGGGTGGCAACAGAATCAGGTTTATCGATAATCGACACCCTCTCAAAATTCTGTTTTAAACATAGACGAGAATTTAGCAACAAGACTCATTTTTAAAGATAATGATGGAGACATATGGCTTGGCTCTGATTCAAAAGGTCTCCACAGGATTCAGAGCAATTTATTAAATGACTTTGTGAAAAGGAAAAACATCAACCTTGATTCATACACATTTAATCCATTAGATGATGGTGGGATTTCCTCTTCAAAGATAACATGCATCGCTCAGGATAGCTTAGGCACCATTTGGATTGGCACAAACGGTGGGCTTAATAGATATTCTAAAAAAACTAAAACTTTCAGACACTTTTTTACAAGCGATGGTCTGCCAAGTAATTATATAACCGGTATCGTAGTGGATAGGAAAAATAATCTCTGGGTTAGTTCAAAAAGGGGTATTTCGTTTTTTAATCAGCAAAATGGAATTTTTAAAAATTATGGTCTCATCGATGATATAGGCAATATAGACTTCCATAGGAATAGTTTTGATGTGAGCAATAATTTAGAAATCTACTTTGGAGGACCCCACGGTATAACCAAAATTGTACCACATAACATTAGGTACAACCAATATAAACCACCATGTAAAATTACAAGGATTAAAAAAACCTACTTTGATGGAGCAGAGGAGGAATTTTATTCACACATGAAACAAAAAAATTCCTCTAGCATGACTGAAAAGATAACAATTGACCATAAGGTAAAGTCATTTACAATAGATTTTGTTTCTTTAAATTATCATAAAAGTGAAAAAAATAAATATAGATATAAACTAATTCCATTTGATAGAGATTGGATTGAATCTGGTGGTTTACGTTTTGCATCATATAACAATTTAGGAAGAAATACTTATAAATTTGTTGTGCAGGGCTCCAATGATGACGGAGTCTGGAGTGATCCTGAAAATCTAGCAATTAAATTTATACCTCATCCAATGCTCAGTTTAGCTGCGATAAGCGTTTATATACTGCTCGCTGCAATAATGATCTTTCTCTATGTAAGACATCGTATGATAAAACAGAAGAGTCAATTAAATGAAGAAAGACGTATCAGAGAGCTTGAGGAAGCAAGAAAGTTTCAAATGTCGTTGATTCCGCAGAATCCTCCTACTCACCCGGATTATGATATAGCATTCCACATGAAAACGTCGACAGAAGTGGGTGGTGATTATTACGATTTTTTCCCACAAGAGGATGGATCAATGTATGTCGTCTGTGGAGATGCAACGGGCCACGGGTTAAACGCAGGAATGATGGTGTCAATAACGAAAGCAGGCTTGTATGGCTCAAATTTTGATGCACCAGATAGCACCACAACTAGACTTAACAGAACTATCAAAGCTATTGATTTAGGAACAACAAGAATGTCACTTAATATGGCAAAATTTCATAATGGTTCGTTTGATTTCACATCCGCTGGAATGCCCCCTGCTTATTTATATAAAAGCAGGCAAAATAGTGTTGATGAAATTTTAGTACCAGGGCTACCGCTTGGTTCAATGAAGAAAGCTGATTTTGATTTACATTCTTTTAAATTAGAGAGCAGCGATGTTCTTGTCTTAATTTCAGACGGACTACCAGAATGTGTCAATCATGATGGAAAAATGTTAGATTACCAGGCTGTCAAAGATTGTATATTAAAAAATGGGAATAAAACTGCACAGGATATAGTCGATTCGTTAATAAATCTTGGAGATAATTGGATGTCCGGATTAATGAATGACGATGATATTACTTTGGTCGTAATTAAAAGAAATTAAAAAATGGTCAATTTTAATTGATCAATAGTTTAATACTTTTACTAAATTTGTAAGGATGTGTAAAAAATTTATTATCATATTTAATATCACCACCTTAATTAATTAAGAAAATACAATTAGTTATGCGCCCGTAGCTCAACTGGATAGAGTGTCTGGCTACGGACCAGAAGGTTGGGGGTTCGAATCCTCCCGGGCGTACTTGTTTAGTGGTTTGGTCGTTTATGTCTTCTTTGTTCTACCGCAATTATGGTAGAAATCTGTTATACCCTTGATCAAAAGTTAAACTGCAATCCCAATATTTTATCTCCCCTTTTCATGATTCTCATAGAATTTTATAACCATTGGTCTAAGAACATCTATTACCTCGTTTATCTCATTAAGCAAATAAATATTATCAAAGTCATATTCATGAATTAATTCTTTTTCTAATACTCTGGATTTCATCCAGTCCATCAGACCAGGCCACATTTTACCAAAAAGGATTATGGGTCGTGGGGAAATATGCCCTACTTGAATTAATTGCCATGTGTACATTAATTCAAGAATTGTCCCTATCCCACCAGGAGTTACAATGACTGCATGGCTTATGCGCATAAATTCATCAAGGCGAGAACTAAACTTTTTATGATGATATGTAATATCAAGATGCCCGTTTGGCGATACTTCGAAGGGTAGGTCAACATGCAAGCCAAATGACTTGGATTGTGAACTACCATCTTTAGCTCCTGCATTCGCAGCCTCCATTAAACCCGGTCCACCTCCTGTGACGATATCAACTTTATTTTTTGCTAATTTTTTTGCTAATTCGTAAACCTCTTGATACTCATCAGTATCGGGTTTTAACCTTGCAGAACCAAAAATACTCACCCGGTAATAATCCGAACCTATTTCAGTGACAAGATTATCTAAGTCTGCAACAACATTGTTTAGCTGCTGTATTTTTTTGGATAAAAATTTTCTAACGGTTTTCTCTTTTATCTGCATAACATTCACTCTTTGTTTACTTAATAACATACTAAAATCAATTCAGGTTCGGCAATCTATGCAAACTTTTATTTTTTAAAAATATTATTTATTGTTAAAAAGTTGTTACTTACTTTCATTATTTATTTGTAAATATGCCACCCACAAAATGCTTAAAAAATTATTAAAATGTTCACTCGCTCTTCTGATAATTTCCAGTAGTCTGCATCTGGAATTTCATGATCACGAATTATCTGAGGGGTATGGCTTTTGTGATATAGACTGCAAAAATAGGAACCACCGCAAGGAGCTTGAAGATTGTCAGCAGTGCCTATCAAAAAATACTAGATCCGTTCTTGTACACGTAGACGATATTTTCTTTGGTGAAAATAAACTCACCTATTCTCCACTTTATCAAAATTTCGATAAGAATTACTCATCTTACTATCTCTATGGCCGCCCACCGCCTCATTTCACCTTTGTTTAACAAGTAATACCATACGCTGCCAAGGAGGTAGCGTCAATATCATAATAATTTTTTTGAAGGAGCATTTTAATGCATTCACTATTTTTCCGTGTTTTAAAAACACAATTCGTTATACTATTAACAAGCATGATGTTCATCACAACAGGTTGTGAAGACACTGATGATGATCACGACCACGATCACGACGCAGGCCACACAGATGCTGAAGGTTTTGTCTTAGAAACTGCAGATGGCACTGAGCTATACAAGCAACTTGAGGGCACCGTAGTTACCAACAATCTTTCAGTTGCTGTAGGTCAAGAGCTGGAGCTTGCGGTACATTTCCTTGACCATGATGGTGAAGAAATTGAGCACGATGATCATGATGATGAACACACAACTGAAGAAAGTACACTGAGAGTTACTATGTTTGATGCAACCATCGCTACCGTAGAGGTCGAAGGCCATGATGAGGATGGTGATGATGACCATGGTGATGATGATCACGATCATGGTGATGAACATGGTCACGCTTTGCATGTTGCTGGTGTCAGCGCGGGTTCCACAACCTTTAAGTTAGAGCTGATGCATGGTGATCACGCTGACTATACTTCATCACCCAACGTAACAATTACAGTCACTTCCGCTCGATAATCATCAGTTAGTAAGATAATGCTTCCTGGAGTCTATTGGATTCCAGGAAGCCATCTTATAACATAAAAGAATCAAAAAATTGACTCGACGTTAGGTTTATGCTGAAAAACATAATCGCATCTTTTATCTCTCTGCACATTGTGATTTCGCTCACATTTGTTCAGAAATATCACTTTTTTGACGATGAAAAATATGGCTTTTGCAACGCCGGCTGTCAAAATCAAGAACACTTCAAAAAATTTCAAGAAAATAAGGGGATAAGCCAAAACTACGAATTATTTAGCTTTATGCATGATGCACTTAGACGGCTGAATGTAAAAACTAGCCATATTAATCCCATCAATTATGTATCTTGGGAATCCCCTCGTTCCTTTAATCTTTTCTGTCGTCCTCCCCCAGAGCACTCCTGCTAATAGTAATATGAGACAGCGCTGCTTATGTTAGCAGTGTATTTATAGATTTAATATTAACAGGAGTATCAATATGTTACTTCGGCTTAGTGGTATACTTAAACCACTAACAATCATTATATATATCAGCGGTTCATTGTTGTCAGAGGAAGCAACAGTCATAGGATCCGTCAGTACTGACATTGAACAAGTTCCTATACATGGTGCCAACATTTATATTGAAGAATTGAGTTCGGGTACTTCCTCAAAAGTGGATGGAAGTTTTGTCATTGACAACCTGCCATATGGAAGCCTCCACCTAACCATCTCTATGATTGGGTTTAAAGACAAAGACATTTCTATAAACATAAATAAGGTGGTTTATGATCTAGGTCAAATCAATATGATAAGGGATACAATAAAAATTGACGGAGTAAATGTTAGCGCACACACGGAAATTCAACCTAAAAGTGTCTCTTCAAGCTTTTACATTGCAGGTGACAGGTACCATACTAACCTACAATCATCATTAGCCATGACAATGGAGGAGAAAGTGGGAATGGCCATCCAATCTATGGGTCAAGGTGCCACGCAGCCGGTGTTGAGAGGTTATTCAGGAGATAGATTCTTGCTTACCGAGGACGGTTTAACTGTTGGAGATCTTTCCAATACCTCCGTTGATCACACAGTAAGTATGGATATGGCTTCATTTAATAAAGTAGAGGTTATACGTGGCCCAGAGTCTTTGCTTTATGGCTCAAATACTATTGCCGGTGTTATTGACGTTTCTAGACAAATTGATTGGCAAACACGATATAAAAAATCAAGCCTTCAGGCGGTTATAGGTTCAGAGTCAGCTAGCACTAGTTTCTTTGGCAATATCGTTTACCATATTCCAATTTTGAAACAGCATCAATTAAAATTTTCAATTCTGAAGCGGGAATCAGGTAACCAGGTAACTCCTTTAGGTCCACTTCAAAACACCTCTGTTAACAACGATGAGGTCACAGGAAGTTATACCTACTTCGGTTCAAATTACCGGGGAACTTTTTCATTTGAACAGATAAACATGGATTATGGTATTCCGGGTAGTCCAGAAGGTCATATTAGCGGTGTGGACCTAGATATGGAAAAGAAAAGCCAAAAGCTAAGCTTCCATAAAGATATTATGTTTTTAGGTTTTCAAACTCTAGATATTGATCAGCGTTATATACGGTATAGCCATACCGAGTCAGAGAAAAAAATTGAAAACCCAACAGTAGTTTTGCAACACCAAATTTTTTCTTTACAAGCTATTTTAAAAAAGGCTGGTTTTCATTTAGGCACTTCCTTTCAAAATAGAGATTTCCAAGCAGGTGGAAATTATTGGACACCCAATACCAAAGAAGTAAAGGCAGCACTATTTGGATTAAAGGAAAAGGAATTATATGATTTCCTGATCCAATTTTCATCACGTTTTGAATACCTCTCAGTTATTCCTGACATGAAATACAGACCATCAAATTTAGATCCAAGCCTTATGATAAAGCGTGATTTCCAATTAATCTCTGGAGCAATGTCAATTTTCAAAGACTGGGAATTTTGGAAATTGAATTTAACCACAATGGTTACTGGAAGATCACCTGGGATTGAAGATCTTTTTTCCGATGGCCCTCACCTAGGTACTTACGCTTATGAAATTGGAAAACCGCAATTAGATCAAGAGCAGACAATAGGATTGGAATCAATTTTAGAACATCGTACAGAAAAAAGTTCAATAAAGTTGACGGCATTCCAGAACTTTAGTCCCAATTACCATATTACCTCCAAGATAGGCGATTGTCCTGAAGCATTAAACTGGAGTCCTACTTTGGGAATTTCTCATCCTTGCGCTGGTTCAGATTTCATTGCTTGGGGTAGTGGACCAGGTTGGCTCTACAAGTANCAAATCNAGGGNGTGAGAGCATTAATNTATGGTTTTGAATCTACACTNGANTATCAGCTTACANACCAAATAAATCTGTACGGTANCATATCTTCGGTCAGGGGAAGAAATATGACTGCAAACATTCCGCTGGCATTGATGCCGCCCGATAAGTTCTTGCTTGCTACTGAGGTAAACTCTGGTAAAGCAATCAGCATGACAGCCACATTAAAAAGGGTTTCTGATCAGAACCGTCTAGGAGAATTTGAAACAGAAACTGATGGATATTTTCTTGCAGATTTAAGTGGAACGTATACCATGAATAAAAGAAATAGTTTACATAAAATTATTCTCAGTGTTGACAATATCTTTGACGCTGAGTATTACAATCATTTATCAAGAATAAAAATGATAATGCCGGAGAAGGGAAGAAGTTTCAATCTTCAGTATCGTTTAATTTTTTAAAAAAAAGAAATGACTATGAAAAAAATTATTGAGGTCCAAAATATTACAAAATATTTCGATGATTTAACCGCGCTTGATGATTTATCTTTAAAGGTCTGTGAGGGAGAAATCTATGGTTTGCTTGGTTCAAATGGAGCTGGAAAATCAACAACCATAAATATCCTGCTTGGTTTTCTTCAGCCTGAAATTGGCAAAGCGACGATAAACGGAATAGATGCGGTAACCAATTCTAATCAATCAAGAAAGTACATAGGCTACATCCCAGAGAATGTTAGTCTATATGGGTATTTATCAGGAGTTGAAAATCTTGATTATTTTTGTAAGCTAGCAGGCAAATCGCATACAGAAGACCAGCTTCGTGAGTTACTAAGAGAAAGCGGTTTAGATGACGAAGCTCACAATAAACGCATTAAAACTTATTCAAAAGGTATGCGACAAAAAGTAGGAATAGCAATCGCGCTTGCAAAAAAAGCAAAAGTATATTTGCTTGATGAGCCAGCAAGTGGTTTAGACCCATTGGCGAGCAATGAGCTATCAAGCTCACTAAAAAAAATATCTGAAAATGGATCTGCAATTTTAATGGCATCCCATGATATTTTCAGGATGCGAGAGACTTGTGACAAAATTGGAATACTGAAAAGTGGCAAATTAATAAAGGAAATGGACACAAAAGACGTTTCTACAAATGAGCTTGAAAAAATTTATATTGATTACATGCAGAGTTAATATATGAGTGCTACAAGAAATATCATTTTTAATGAATTTAAAAAGCTACTTAGAGGGCCTTCATTTATTATTACACTAGTTTTTTTCCTGCTTACACTATCAATCGTGGTATATCTAGGCATAATTCAAAACAAAAATCAGCAGCTAAATCAAGTTAAGGCCCAGGAGCACGTTCGTTCTCAATGGGAAAGTTTAGAAGCTATGAATCCCCACAGAGCAGCGCACTATGGATCTTATGCTTTTAAGCCAATGAATGCATTACATAGTATGGACAGTGGAATAAATGAAGTGACGGGTAATGTTATAAGGTTAGAGGGGCATGTGCAAAATGAAATTATATACTCTGAAGCCTCTCAATCCATAGCTGCATCCAAATTCGGCAAGCTCAAAACTTCGCTGTTACTACAATATATTATCCCATTGTTTATTATTTTTTTTGGCTTTGGATCAATGGTTCGTGAGAGAGAAAAACAGAGGCTAAAGTTAGTAGTGTTCCAAGGAGTTTCCATTGCCAAATTGGCCTTCGGAAAATCAATAGCAGTTTGGTTATATGGCTTAATATTATTGACTTTCACTGTGTTTGTCCAATGTCTATTTAGCGATCCAGATGCTGAAAATTTCCAAAGATTATCATTATTAGTGATTGCATATGGCCTGTATTACTACGTGATNGCATCTTTAACTACATACCTGTCTGCAAGACTAAAAGATAAGTCTTCAGCCTTATCTTCTATACTAGCAGTTTGGATTCTATGGACAATATTTCTACCAAAAATATGGGGCAATACAGCCGAAAAAATCCATCAATTACCCAGCAGGAAAACCTTCAAAGAGAGTATGAGGGAGGAGCGTTCTAGAGGAATCGATGGCCACAACCCTCGGGATAAGAGAAGAGAAAAATTGAAAGAGAAATATTTAGCTGAATACAAGGTTGATAGCTTGAAAAATCTTCCCCTTAATTTCGATGGTATTGTAATGCAAGAGGATGAAGAATATGGAAACCTCGTTTGGGATAAATATTTTGGATACAATTATGATATTTTGAGGGAGCAAAAATTATTTTACCAAATTTCTGGATTTCTCAATCCATTTGCATCTCTTCAAAGCGCGAGTATGGGTTTCTCTGGTACGGATATGGTTCATCACCTGGATTTTCTAAAAGAATCTGAAAACTACAGAAGATACATGGTAAAAACATTAAACGATGCGCATGCTTATGGGGGATCAAAAACTGGGGATTGGAAATGGACAGTAGATGAGACCTTTTTTAAGTCTGTTAATGACTTCACCTATGATACTCCTCTTATTGCAAATCATATCCATCACTATTTTTTGGACCTTTTTTTCCTAACCTTGTGGGCATTAGCTGCAAGCATGTTGATAAGACTTAACGCTAATAAGTTTCCCATTATATGAAGAAATATTTACAAATCCTACGGAGCGAGCAGGTACACTTTTTGCGAGCTCCCTATAAAATTGTCTCATTCGTCCTGTTTTTACTCGCTACCATTTATGGTGCTCAAAATGGTCACGATTTATTCAAAAAACATCAAAATGAGATAGCCTCAATACAGTCAAAAAATGAAGAATTAGTTAAGCAATCAATCATCAAATACGAGGCGATTGAGAATGGTGAGGAAAATAATGGTAGGAGAGATCCTACTGATCCCTATTGGGCAGTTTGGAGTACTCCATCTTTTGCATTCAAACACCCTTCTCCCATGATGGTGTTTAGTTTGGGGCAGTCTGAACAGTATGGCTATTACAAGCGTGTCACAAATTGGAGCACTACATTTGACGGTGATCTTGCAGCAGAAATTGCCAACCCGGAGCGTCTTGCCGTTGGGACGTTAGACTTTAATTTCGTATTGCTATATCTCACCCCAATTCTTATGATTATTTTGCTGTTCAATGTCGGTGGTTATGAAAAAGATCTAAAATTTGATAATCTTATTTATCTAGGTGACATAAGAAAATATCAATGGTTAGCTCTTCGATTTTTATTTTATTTTATATTAATTTTTGCTTCGGTTTTTTTGTGCATGGTTTTCTACGCCTTCATAGCAGGTGTTTTGCAACACGAGGGTCAAAACTTCCTGAGTTTAATTCTAACAATTGTTCTATACATTTTGCTCTGGTTCATCATTCTCTACCTTATAGCCAATTGGAGCAATGGGAGCTCTGATTCGTCAATAAAAATGATTTCCTGTTGGTTGACTCTCTGCATTTTGATACCAGGGGCAGTGCACCAGTTGGCCTCGTTGAAATACCCAACAAACTACATGACGGACTTTTTGGATGTTGACAGGGAGCAAACTGATGCTATTTTTGAACTATCTCCTGATACTATGAAGTTAAGAATACTTGAGTCATATCCATTTTTAGAAGAAACTATGTTTGCAACCGATACACTGATGGATGAGAATATCATCAATAGAGGTGTTTCTGGACTTGTTAATGATCTAAATGTGAAAGTAGCAAAATCTGTTGAGAAGTTAAATGAACAAAAAAATGTATTTATTCAAGGCTTCAATATGTTAAATCCTGTTATCTACTTTCAAAATAAAATAAATTTCTTAACAGGAACAGATTACTATGCTTACGCTAGTTACCGGGAACACATTCAGTCAATTATCAATAAAAAAATTAAAATTATTTTGAAGGATACGTGGAATAGAGTAATTGTCGATAAAGAAATTTATAAAGGATATGTAAAGAACTTTGATTAAACTTTCGGCAGGTGCCAACTTTAATTCCCATCTATATATCCCAAGACAATATAATGGCATAATGGCACCTGTCGTAAAATTTACGTAAGTTAAAAGCATGGTTAAGTTATTAAATATTTCTGTTAAGAAAATATTTTCCGATCTGTCCAGAGTGAATTCAGATACGGTTGGTGTATTTGCAAGTGGTTTATGTATGGCGCACTGCATCGCTACTCCGTTTTTCTTTATTGCATCTGCCTGTTCTTTAAGTTGTTGTAGCGCATCGCCATTATGGTGGCAGTGGCTCGATTATGCATTTCTACTTATTTCATTCTCAGCAATAGTTCAAGTGTCTAAATCAATCAATACTGAATGGGTTAAATATGGTTTATGGGTCAGTTGGTCGACGCTTTGCCTTCTAATAATGAACATAACATTTGGGTGGGTCAATCTCGTGGACAATATAAAATTTATTCCTGCATTTGCCCTAGTATTCCTTCACATGTATAATATGAGATATGTCAAGTGTGAAAAAGAGTGCTGCTAGACAAAGTTTGAACTATTACTTAATGAGTTATAGGTGAAAGAAAACGAATTTCCCGTTCTAAAAATTGAAAAAATTGATTGGGATGAAGACCACGACGATATAGAAAAACTACCGAAAGAGGTTGAAGTAAGGTGGAACACAAAAGAGTGGAACATGAATGAGGTATCTGATTGGCTAAGCGTTAAGTTTGATTGGATCTTTGATAGTCTAAGCATCAAGCAGGTTGGTACATGGTTCGACAGCGGTTGCTGTTGCGCTGGTGGTTGCAGCTGCTGCTAGCCTGTTTCTATCATTTTTCATTAGGCATCCCATTTTACCATTTTTTAATTCATCACCGTCCGACTATCCTCTCTCTACTGCTTGATTTAAATAAACTGATATGCCCAGATTTGCATTAGTGGGTGCGAATGTTTAGTAGAATAATTCTCTACATAATGTTGATTCATGAGGAAAAAACGTTTACTGTTACCTTTATGGCTAAAGTTTCGTAGATTGACTTTAAAACCACATCAAATAAGGATCAGGTATGCTGAATCAACTTATTGTCATCGCGCTCATCACATTTTTCTCCAGTTTAAAGGCTAATACAGTTCCCAACTTTGGAGTTGGTGACAGCGTCATTGTTACGACGCAAGATGGCAACGCTCTAAGAGGAGTAGTCGAGTCAGAATCCAATAATAGACTTGTTTTAAAAACTAGTTTCGGTTCACTTCCTATTGATCTATCACAAATTAGTTCAATAAATGCACTCTCTGCAATTGAGCCTTCCCAAAAGCCTCAAGAATTATTAAACCAGCAAAAAATTAGTCTAAAAAGTACCCTCAATCAGGAAGCAAGATGGAGAACAATTTACAGTACAATGCTACTTGGTAATGGGCTTTACGGCTGGGGTGTTCCGTTTGTGTTGGGTGCAACCGATGGTGCAGTATTGGCAGCCTCACAGGCATTTGCTTTTGGTGGTGGTTTTTATGCGGCATATAGTTACACAAAAAACATGGAGCTTCCATACGGCCGTTGGCAGTTTCAATCCGGAGGTGCCGCACTCGGTGGTTTATCTCTCTTTCCCCTGGTAACTATGGTTGGCGTCGAAAATTGGGCTGACTTTGATAAATCTGGTAAAATTTCCACGTTATACATTATGTCAATGATCCCGTTTGGAGTTATACAGGCTGATAAAAAGTATAATGAGTGGTCTTTAACAAATGGACAAGCATCGGTTATTTCAGGAAGTATACCCTGGGGCTTTGCGAATGCTCTAGGAGCCCTAACTTTAGCATACGGTGAGAGCTGGCCGGATAATGCAGTAATGAATCGGTTGAATGCACTGGCTCTGTATGGAGCAAGTTACGGTGCGCCGTTTCTCGCAAAAAAATATATTCAAAATAAATCGTATACCGAAGACGATGCTAGTTTCATACGGTTTTCTATGGGACTTGGTGTTTTTAACGCTGTTAGTACAATAGCACTCTTTGAAAAAGACAATATCAGGGCTGGTGTGGCATTGATGTTAGGAATAACCAATGGTTTTGGATATTTGGCAAATTCATTAATTGATGACAGGGATCTAAAGAAAGGAGATTCAAGAATCATAGCTCTTGGTACAGGCGCTGCCCTTATCCTAAGGACTGGTTTTGGAATTTTATTTGGCGAAAATTCCTCAAAATTAGGTATTTTGTTAACTATGGCATCTGTGAATGCTGGTTGGTTTTATACATTGAATAAAATCATGGATGAAAACTATAAGAACTCTTATCGATTTAAGGATAAAAAAAATACAGTATTTTCTTTGCATCCTGTAATAATGAACCAATTAAATACACCAATTCCAGGAATACGTTTTCAGGCAACGTTCTTTTAACTATTTGAGAAATAGATTGCCCCCATTCAAGAAGAGGTGTGGTTAGTGCGATGCTTTTTATAAATAATTTGATTTGGATGTGTTTAAAATCGAATAGTCCAGAGCAACTATGTTTCTAAGTGGTAAATCGATAATCTTCATAAATTTCGTAATACAGTAGAAAATTAATTTTCCTTGATATGTGATTAAAACTGCCTAATTTTTTTTTTGAAAAAATAAACAAAAGGAACAAAATGAAAAAACTTTTATTGGCTATTTTGCCATTTTTATTAGTTACCTCATGCGAGGATACGAGCGATGATAGCTCAGAACCAACTATTGAGGGAACATGGAGCTATGTTGCCACTGAGTATGATCAGACGTGCACTGGAGAGGGCGAAGTATGGGAAACAGGTACTATGACTTTTTCAGGAAACAATTTAAATCTTGTTTACACCGAAACCTTTGAAAGCTGGTGTGATGGCACTGTGACAGGCGATGTATGTGACGAAGATGGGTACACCTACAATATTAGTGAGTTTGAAGAGCAATGCGATGGAACATACAGTAGCGCTGGGTGTAATGTTAATCAAAATCACACATTCACTTTTTTGTCTGATTCTCTTACAGTTACCATAACAGAATCTATCGAGATTTCGGAAGCACAGGCTCCAGAGTGTGAGTATGTTGGAGGCACATATGCAAACGGTCTCTGTACAATCACTGGTATTATGGGTCCATTTTTGGTATCATTCGATGGTAACACAGCCACTTTTAATGATTTATATGTGGAAGACGAGGATGAGCCATACTGCGACGTGTTTGTTCTTACTAGGCAATAGGTTTTACAATCTATTGGAAGATTGTAAACAATCTTCCTTTTTTAAAAAAAGACCCCCTTTACACGGGGTCTTTTTTTTTGTAATCCGGTGTCACAATATTCTCTCATATAAAGTAAATTTTAACCGTAAATAGGAGTTTTTTTACTTGATTAACGCTTTCATTTTAAATTTGCCTACGATGCACTGCTGGACTTATATTACGGAGAGTCTATGTACTCACGAGGTAAGACATAAATTAAATAAACAGCGTATAGCCTTGGGAAAGGTCTATCGATTGCGGAGTTCAACATGAGGGAAAGTAGAGTTATTTCCATCCTAATTCATGCAACCCAGCTTATTCTTTGGGGGTGCCTAACTGTGGTTGTTCTATTGCCTAGTAGTAGTCTATTTGCTCAAGATCCAGATGATGTGGAAGACGTAGAGGAGTTCTTTGGCGATGATGACGATTATGACGAATACGAGGATGAAGATGAATATCTTGATTATGACGAATACGAGGATGAAGATGAATATCTTGATGATGACGAGTATGAGGATGACGAGGAGTTTGAGGATGATGAGGAGTTTGAGGATGACGAGGATGACTCCGAAGCTCTCGCCGACGAGGCAGAAAATTTGGGATACACTATAGACCTTGCCATGGGTTCACCTAGGTTTGTAAATCCCACATTAATGGACTGGAACTCAAGTGTAGATTTGCGGGCTAGCGTTGAATTCCCAGTATTGATGCAGCTCATGGGAGCAAGGTTTCGTTTTGGAGTTGAGGTAGGCTCCTTCAAATTTGAAAATGCAAAGTTTAACCAAGTGGGAGAGGATGTAATAAATCTTGGGGAGACCTTCAGCGGCATCACTGCGATGGGTATTGTATCTTTTCCTGCTGGTCCTGGAAAAATTAAAGTTGGTGTTGGACTAGTTGGTTCATCACCAGGGTTTTCAATGGAGGCATCCTACGGCATTCGTATTGGCGGTATGGTCGAAATCAGGGGAGGAATACGCTCTACTGAGACTATAATGGCTAAAACCTCAGATTCCGTTGAGCTTGGTCGTGCTGGTTGGATGGATGGACAAATCGTACTCGGGGTAAATTTATAATAGCGTTTTAGTGATTATGCTCACACCACTTTCAATCAATAGTTTTTTAACTTCAGCAATGAGACGGTTATTGTGTAATGCTGCATTTTTGTTATTTCTCGTGTTTTATCAGCTTTCAGCTGCAAACATTGACATAAGACTATCCAATAATAACAGCTACGGTACTAACAGCAGAGGATCCTACAATATTGACGCGTCTGAAACTAGCAATGGCGGTGTCGATGGTGGCATTGTTGTTTTGATCACTGATGGTGGCATAGACACTGATTTTAAGGTTTATGTGCAATATCATACTGGTAATCCAGCAGATGGGAACATTTGGTATTCTCAGCCCATCAATACCGCTGGTAACACCAAGATAAGAACCGATGCAGCAGGAGATGCAACTGCATATATTAGTCACCTCGCCATAAAATCCTCAGATGATTATCAGGGAGATGACTACAGTGGTAATGTAACTTTCATTGTTGTTAACGATGATGCCGATGACAACGACCCCGCTACAGGTAACTCGACCCAGGGCGGTGACCAGTGGCTCGAGACATTTGACTTTGACCTAGTCGCTCCGGTTGTAAACTCTATTGGAATTACAGCGCCCAAGAGCGCACCCTGGAACCAAACCTTNCCTCATTTTGCAAAAAACGAGGACGANATAAGGCTATCNTTTACCACTGATGAAGCAATTGAAAGCATGTCCGTAACTGTTTTCTCTGCTTGGGCTGGTGCAGCGCAAAATTTGAGTAGCACAAGCCCATATGCGATACTTGACGCTGTATCAGGTATGCCAGAAAACTCGACTGTTACATTTAGCGCCACTTTACGAGATAAAAATGGTAACGGTGTTACAGTGACAGACGTTAACGATGGTTCAAGCGTCATTACTGATTTTACCCCACCAATACTCGATAACGGATCAACTAACTTTGTAAAGATGATTACCGCTGACGATGATTATTAC
>FUFK010038392.1_pt1 | contig 33406 bp, 36 predicted proteins | sample 1021851 | NCBI WGS metagenome assembly FUFK01 (sample SAMEA51879418, study PRJEB19060) | metagenome | reverse complement strand
TTTGGTCTGTTAATTGTTAATACATAATCGGAACTATAAGGTCCTCCATGCACGTCGAAAGCTATAGATGTCCCTGCCGCTGCAGAAGAACTGTATAGGTACTGATAACTAACCATTGCGACATTATGATCTTCGTGACCGTTGTTGTTATCAAAAAAATTAAAAGTAACGGTGTCAGGTATTTTTTAAAAAAGAATATAAACCTTCTTTTTCTAAAATATCTAATGATTTCTCTAATTTCTTCGTCATTTAAAGTTGATAAATGTGATTTAACTTTTATATTTAAAAATTCTGCAGCCGAAAGNATTTCTTTTGATTTTTTATTTAATTTTTTAGCTAATTCAAATACTTTCATTTTTTGTGCGGTTATTGGAAAATTGACAAATTACATTCTAGTATTTCAAGTATCATATGAAAAAATCTTTAATTATTCTAATCATTCTCTTTATAGCATGTGGAAGATCTCAAGAGAACACATCCAATATGTCATATCAAGAACCATTTATATCTGATTCAATCCAGGAAATGAATACATCCAGATCAATGGATATATCTTCAGGTGATTACATAATTAAAACTGCCTATGGAACTATAGAAGTATCATCATCCAATTTTCAAAATACAATTATTGAATTTGAAACATTAATTTTGACATATAAAGGATCGATATCAAACACATATTTATCGACTAATTATCAAGGATTGCAAAGTTACACAGTAACGGTCAATGTACCAGCTGAACAATTTGATAAATTTATTAGTGATATAGAGGACATATCAGTATTTAAAAATATCAATATAAATGCAAATGATGTGACGACATATGTGTTGAATATTGATTCTCGTCTCAACGCACTTATAAATGAAAAACAAGATCTTGAAGAGATAAAATCTGAAGCCTTATCTACGTCAGAAAAACTCGAGGTTCAATCACAGTTGAGGTACATCAATCAGGAGATTGAAATTTTACAAGATCAAAAAGAGTTTTATGAAACATCTGTAAACTATTCAACACTTTCTTTAGAGATAAGGGAGGGTGCCGGAATCTCACTATTTTCTTGGAATTATTATGTGGAGAGGGCTCTGAACTGGTTAGAGTTGATAATTGGATATCTCATATCTATTTCATTAGTTGGAATACCAGTTGTATTCATAATTTATTTAATAAGAAATTTATTGAAAAAGTAAAATAAAAATAATTACAGTTTTTTGTAAAAATCTTCATATGAAATAATACAAAAATGACTAATAAATATATATTATTTCTTGTTTTAATTTTGATAGTTGGATCTTCATTTTTACTTTATGACAATATTGAATCAATTACATTATCAGACGTTTCAGAATCAACAACTACAACAAATTTCAAAAATACAACAACCTCAACAACGACTACGACAGTACCTGAGACTACAACAACAACCTCAACAACGACTACGACAGTACCTGAGACTACAACAACAACCTCAACAACGACTACGACAGTACCTGATATAACAAATATTATTGTTACTGTTAGTAATGATGGTTCTGGATCAGAATATTATTTAAATGGTTCAAAAGGTTCAACAATAAATGTCTCAAATGGTACAAAATACCGTTTTGATCAGAGTGACAGCAGTAATTCCGGACATCCTTTAAGAATTTCAACTTCTCAAGAGGGTAGTCAATACTCTATGAACGTTATAATTTATGGAACACCTGGTAGTTCTGGTGCATATACAGAAATCGAAATCACAGCACAAACTCCAAGTACACTATATATCTATTGTTTAAATCATTTTGGGATGGGTGCAAATAATGTTTTACTCAAAAGTTAGAAAATCTTTAACTAAACTATATGTAACAATATGAGTAAGCATATTTAATTTTCAATTAAAGGAAATAACATAAATACATAAAAGATATGATTTTAAATATTGTTGAGACTGAATATCAATCATCAATTCCCATAAAAGGTGTATGTCACGAAGATTTTCAAAATGTAGCTGAAACATTTGCTGTTAATTTTGATAAATATTCCGAAATAGGTTCTTCATTATGCGTAATAGCTGACGGGGAAGTTACCGTAGATATATTCGCAGGACATACAACAGACCAAAAGAACGACGAGTGGAATGAAAACACATTAGCTGTTGCTTTTTCATGTACAAAAGCAGCTGTTGCATTATGTGCCCATATTTTAATTGATAAAGGACTTCTAAATGCTCAGGATAAAGTAATTAAGCATTGGCCTGAATTTGGCAAAAATGGAAAAGATGAAACAACAGTTGAGATGATACTGAATCATTCAGCTGGATTACCTGCTTTAAAAACCAAAGTAAAAGATGGTGGCTTTTTAGATTGGGATTATGTAGTTAATTTATTGGAAAATGAAGAACCATTTTGGAAACCAGGTGAACAAACAGGTTATCACATGATGACAACAGGATGGTTAATAGGAGAGATTATACGAAGAATTTCTGGTAAATCTCTGGGTCAATTTTTCAAAGAAGAAATTAGTGATCTACTAAATCTTGAGTACTGGATTGGATTACCTGAGAGTGAAGATCAAAGAGTTGCTAAAGTTACTCCTTTCACATCTAGTCCATCAGATAAACCAAGTGCCTTTGCCGATGCATTTAGAAATGATTTATCTTCTATGCAGAGACTATCACTTACAAATACCGGTGGCTATGATTACAACTCTCCGCGCACTTATAGATCNGAATTAGGGGGAGTTGGAGGTATAACTAATGCACGGTCATTAGCTAAATTGATGTCTCCATTAGCACAAAACAATGAAAGTATTATTTCTAAAGAAGGAGTTAAGCGCTTAAGTCAATCAAATATTAAATCAGATATAGATAGTATGCTTTTACTTCCTACAAACTTTTCTGAAGGATTCATGTTAAATATGGACAATAGAGGAAAATTTGAAGGAGAGGGTGGATCTTTTTTAATTGGTAACAATGCGTTTGGTCACGTTGGCTTTGGTGGAAGTAGCGCAACTTTTGCTGACCCTGATTGTAAATTAGCTTTTGGTTACCTTGTAAACAAATTAGGTGGTGAATATTTAATTAATGAAAGAGGTCAAAGCCTAATTAATGAAGCATATAAATCAATAAGCTGATTTATCTTTAATCAGACAGACCCNCTAAAACCAANGACGATTTCAANTGTTAAAATTATNNATATGGAAGAGATTAAACCAGATAATAAAGACTTTAGAATTGCTGAATTACACGTTGAAGGATTATCTAACCCACAGATTGCTGATGCATTAGGTATTAATAGATCTACTGTTTATAGAAGATTACAAACTCCACAATGTAAAGCCGTTGTAAATGAAATTCGAAATATATACCATAATTCATTAATTGCAAGATTGCACAATCTAGCTTCAAAAGTTATCACTGCTTATGAAAAAAAAGTTTTAGATGGAGATGTAACTGCTGGAGAGTTAAACGGATTTTTAAGAGTATTATCCAATCTCTTTATAAAAGATACAACCATGTATGAATTTGAAAATCCAGAAATTGTAAGTTATGTACAATTTCAAAGAGATCTAGATGTTACACCTGTCGAAAGATTTAAGAATGGTGAGAAAGAACAATTTTAGGTATGGAAATCGGAATAGATTCATTCGCTAAAAAAACTCAAACTAATGACGGTGGGACAGTGGATGATGATGCAAAAGCAATGTCTGAATTAATTGAGAGAATAGTACATGCAGATAAAGTGGGACTTGATGTTTTTGGACTTGGAGAGCATCACAGAGAAGAATTCCTAGATTCAGCAGCTCATAATATACTTGCAGCAGCTGCAGCAAAAACTGACAATATAAAACTTACAAGTGCAGTGGCAGTTATCAGTGCAACAGATCCTGTCAGACTTTTCCAAAATTACGCAACCTTAGATCTTATTTCAAATGGAAGAGCNGGCATTGTCGCTGGTAGAGGTTCTTTTACCGAAGCTTTTCCTTTGTTCGGTTTAGATTTCAATGATTATGATGATTTATATGCTGAGAAGCTTGATCTTTTGTTAAAAATTAGAGATGAAGAACAAGTTACTTGGTCTGGTAAATTTAGACCTCCTTTAGTTAACCAAATTGTATATCCAAGACCTGTNCAGGATAAATTACCGATATGGGTTGGAGTTGGAGGAACANCTGCTTCTTTTGTTCGAGCAGGAACTCTTGGTTTACCATTAATGATNGCTGTTATTGGTGGTGAAACACATAGGTTTAGACCACTAGTAGATCTTTATTACGANGCGGCAGAAAAAGCGGGTCATGATAAATCAACTTTAAAGGTTGGATTACATTCTTTAGGTTTCGTTGCTAATTCTAAAGAGGAGGCTATTGAGAAATATTACCCTGGTTACAGAATCTGGTTCAATCAAATTGGTAAAGAACGAGGATGGCCACCCGTCACAATGGAGAGATTTGAAGAACAAATAGGCGATCTGGGTGCATATGTAATTGGAGGCCCNGAAGAAGTTGCAGATAAGTTAGTAAGACATAGTGAAGCTTTAGGNGGATTATCACGTTTTACATTTCAGATAGACAATGCAGGTTTAAGTCACGATGATTTATTACAAACATTTACGCTTATTGGAGAAGTGGTAAAACCACTTGTTNATGAACGGCTTCAATAAGANAATTTAAATTATTCAATTGGATTTAATTATTAATTGTGTAATATTTGATTAGGTAATAAGCCTGTTACCTCAAAAAAGAGTTCAGGAAACTGGACTCTTTTTTACATATTAGAACTATTTTTTTAGCTAAGCCCACCTTTATATCTTTTAGATATGGGATTCATAGGTGCAAGATTTTCCATTAACTCATCTGATACATCACCAAGAACTGTCATTTTTTCAATATTTGCTATCTCTCGAAATTTTAAATTAACAGGTGTTCCCATNACTTTTCCAGCTAACCCTTGAAAATTTTCTGATTTCTCAAAAACCTCAACCAAAGTNCCTGTNTTGGAATCTTCATCAAGNAACCATTCAAACTTAATCAAACCTTCAGGATCGACACTATCAATAAACTGGCATTGTTCATTCAATATGAAATCTGTAAACATGTCTCTGTCATCGAATGACACATCAATAATTACTGTTATGTTTCCACTGTTATTATGTAATTGCATTTTTCTCCTTTTATTTCTCTTTAATTATAGAACTTGCTGTATCAACCCTAATGTCATGTGAAGCTTTCCAACTTTCTNCTGTATTAACAATTGCTGATATAGGTCCATAGCTATTTTGTAAATCTTTAAGTTGNTTTACTTTATGTCCTCTCNTAATTAGATCATTAATAATTTTTTCATCTATNCCAGGTTCAATATTTATTTCAGATACTGATTCTTTTCCGAATTCATCAATATTCCATCTAGGAGANGTCATTGCATGTTNTAAATTTTCATTTTTNNGNNNTTTTAAAATAAAATGGCTTAATAGTTGTGGCTGATATCTTCCACCTCTTGTACCTATGACCATATCGAGATTTCCATCTACACTCCACATAGTTGGAGATAATGTATGAAGTGGTTTCCTTCCTGGCTTTAATGAGTTTGGATGATTCTCAATCAGATTAAATCCTGCCCCTCTATTGTGTAAAAAGAATCCTAAATCATCAACACCAATAGTACTACCAATACCATGAAAATTAGATTGAATTAGTGAGACTGCATTCCCATCATTATCTTTAGTGCACATGTATGCCGTTCCACCACCTAGTTCTTTTGGTTGACCAAATACTGAGGTCGTATCTTTATTAATCAGTTTTGAAAGATTTTTAAGATATTCAAGATTAAGCCCATTAAATTGCTCTATATTTTCACCATAATCATATGTCAGATCATCTCGCTCAGATGCAATTGCTCTATATGACTCAACAAGTGTATGAAAGTCAATATTATCTGACCCATCATCTAGGAGTTCATAAATTTTCAATGTTCCAAGTGTTAGATAACTTTGTGTGTGAGGGGGAGTAACCCAGCCTGTTTTGCCATATACATCAATTGATAAAGGTTCAATCCACTTTGATTCAAAAGATCTCAAATCGTCTTCAGTGATTACATGATTAAGCGTTTCTGAAATTTTCTTTGCAATTGATCCTGTATAAAAATATTCAGGACCATCGATACTTAAACGTTTTAAAGTTTTACCAAGTAAGTTTCTTTTAATAATTGCTCCTATTTTTGGTGACTCACCATCAGGAAATAATTCGGAACCCGATTTTTGTTTAATTAACGTGTCTTTATGANATGAAAGAGAATGATGTAGTTCAGTTGAAACTTCGAAACCTTCATCACATATATTAATTGCATGTTTAAAAATATCATCAATACTTAATTTACCAAATCGATCATGCATACTAAACCAGCCTTCAACAGCTCCTGGAACAGTTACTGACATTGGGTGATCTAAAGGAATACTTTCTTGAGAAGTTAATTGTGAAATATCTACATTTGAACCAGCATATCCTGAAGAATCTAAACAATAAGGAGTGTTCTCACCATTAATCCAAATTAGTGAAAATAAATCACCTCCTATTCCACAAGTCTCAGGTGCTACAACTCCTTGGACAATATTGGNACCGATNGCTGCATCAATAGCGTTACCACCGTGCTNAAGAATATTCATTCCTGCATTGGTTGAAAGATAATGTGGAGAAACTACGATTTTCGACATTAATTAAAGTATCTATAAAATGCTAAGACAATAAATGATCCCCAAATTATTTTCTCAAAACGTTTTGTAATCCAGAGTCTGCCATATGATTTGTGAAATCCAAAAAATAAAAAGAATTTTCTAATGAATGTGCTCATCCCTTTTTTAACTCATTAATAAATTTATCTAATTCACCATCATCCATTGATATTGTGTAATCTGAATTTGGATATTTACTATTTTCTACATCATTTTTAAATGCACTAATTGCTTCAGATCTTTCTAGTTTTAATTCATTTAAAATTTTATTACCATCACCCCATGATTTCGCATGTCTAGGAATCTTAATATTTTTTGTTTCTCCAACAATGTCTTCAAAAAATAGAAATATAACATCACCGCCCGACCCTGCGCCGAGAGAATTTAATACAAGATCGGTATGTTTACTAATTTCAATCAAAGCATCTTCTGCGACGCATTCAACTTCTGCCCCAAATGCACCTGCATTCTCAAGATCTTTTAAATCTTTAAGTATTTCTAGTGCTTCATTAACTGTTTTTCCTACTGTTCTTATCCCTCCAAATTTTGTAGCATCTGATGGAACCATTCCTACATGTCCTTGAACATGCATACCTTCATTAGCAAGCATCTCAACAATTTCTGGGCTACGTGGGGTTAACACTGAATCAGCACCTTTCATTGCTACTTCAATAGCACCTTTTAAAATATCGTCTTTTGTTATGAATCTACCTGCAAATAAAGCTGCAGTAATGAATGTATTTGGAGCACCGTTTCTAACATCTTCATATGTATCACTTCCAGTAATGATCATGTCAATATTTTGCTCAGATAAGATTTCTGCTTCTTCTCTATTCTGTGCAGTTACCTGAGTCATTTTTACACCTTTTTTTTTATTTTCTACAATATCTCCAATAGTTAAATTTCTTTGAACCTGTTCATGTCCGTAGGTATAAATTCTTTTCATAGATACATTGTAGATTCATGGTATCTTGAGGTTCAAATCTGAAACGCAAATCATAGTGATAACATATGTGTATGAAGGTTTACTTACAAGCAAGGGGAAGTTATGAATCGTTGCTTGATTTATCAATATGGTGTGAAAATAACAATATTGATCGTATTGGATTACCCGATCATTATATCGTTGGTAAACAACGAAAAGATAAAAATGAACCAGCACCAGCTTTAGATTTATTAACTGCAATAGCTGGATTAGTTCGCGATACAGAGTCAATGATATACTCCGTTTTAGTATCTCCAATTACATTCAGACATCCAAGTGTTCTTCTTAAAATGGCTACCACTATAAATGAAATGGCTAAGAAAAGATTTAGATTAGGTGTTGGAACTGGATGGTTAGAGATTGAGCATGAAGTATTTGGTATATATTTTCCAGATCTTAAAACTAGGTTTGAAATGTTACACGAGGCACTTGAATATATAACTCAAGGTATGTATGGAGAGAATAAGGGGATGAATGGTAAATATTATCAACTTGATAATGTTCCTATACTTCCAAGTGCTCAAGGTGAAGTCCCAATAATTATTGGTGGTGGGGGAAAGAAAAAAACACCTACTCTTGCTGGTAAATATGCTGATGAATTTAATATCTATGCAGGACCTAAAGATGTACTAAAAAACAGTATTGACCTTTTCTATGATGTGGCAAATGAAAACAATAGGGATGTCAATAAACTTGAAGTTTCCACTGCCTGTCCTCCAGTAGTTGGATTTACAAAAAATGAAGTTGATAAATCATTAATTGGTGCAGCTAAATCTCTCATCCAGCCTAAAGATGAAATTGCTAAGAACTGGAAAGATAGAAGTTATTTATACGGAACTCCCGAAGAAATAGCTGAGACAATTGGGATGTGGAAAGATGCTGGAATTCAGTCGGTATACCTTCAGTTACTTGATTTAGACAAAAATAAAAGAGAAAACGATATTGAAGTTATTAGAAAAGCTGTTGAGCTAGCTAGTTAAAATTCTAACAGAGAGCAGTATTGAGACTATTACAAGTATTGGTCTTATTAATTTATCACCAACCTTTATTGCAGACTTTGAACCCAGATATGCTCCACCTGTTCCTCCTACTGCCATAATTAATCCGAGCTCCCACATTACGAAGCCTTGAACTGCAAATATAATAAATGCTGCAAAGTTAGAAGCAAAGTTTAATAATTTTGATGTTGCTGTTGATTCAAGAAGAGATTGATTCTTGAACACGAGAAATAACATTACAAAAAATGAACCTGTCCCTGGTCCAAAAAAACCATCATAAAAACCAATTAGAAAAATTAGTGGTGTTAATAAAACTATATAATTGCTTAAGTCTGTCTTAACCTGTCTATTGATTATAAAAAATACGGCAACTGTTATTAATAAGATCGGAATCAAAGTTCTTAATATTTCATCCGAAAGTCTACTAACCATTAAAGTTCCTGCTGATGATCCAATAAAAGACAATATAAAATATTTATTTCTATGTATATCTGTCAAATACCCGTTAACGTAGTAATTTCTTGATGATGTAAATGTACTGAAAGAGGATTGAAATTTATTTGTACCTAACACTGTTAAAGGATTTATGCCTACTAACAACATCGATGGGGTAGTTAAAAGGCCACCTCCACCAGCAATAGAGTCTATAAATGAAGCTAGTATAGAAATTCCAAAAAGAAATAAATATACTGCTTCAGTGTTATTTGTAATATCCATAAAAAAATTTTGAAAATTTTACTTGTTTATTTGATAATAGAACTAGATTTTTAATAATGTTCGAATATGTTACAACAAGATTATTTCAAGGTTTTCTATCTGGTATAGGACTTGCTACATTATTTTATTTATATCCAATAATGAAACATATCTTAAACGATAAATACAGAAAGACATTTGAAATTTCTGAATATGGAAAAGAGCTTTTTAAGATTGAAACAATAAAATATTTAAGAAAAGGCCTTATCTATGGTTTCATATACGGTGCACTTGTGGGAACCGTAATTGGTCCTTTTGCTGCTGTTCTTGGCGTTTAGTGGCTTATAAGAAACCAAAAAATACAAATCTTTATATTTTTCTAATCGTAATCATATTAATTGTTATCAACATACCTGAAGTATCAAGGACTACTGACTTAGGAAATTATAATTTAAACGATTCTGGTTCAACAAAATTGAATCTAAATATTTATGATGTACAAAAAATAGAGATTCAAATAGTTGATATTTATGAATCTGGTGATAAATTTTGTAAATTTGATGAAATTTATATTTATGGCTCATTAAAAAGCTCTGGAAAATTTGTAAGAATTCGTGTAAGTGAAGTAACTGTAACAAATGGACTTAAAATTTTAAACAAAGCACAAAGCGAACACTATTCGAAACAATTTTACCAAGAGCCTATAGAAATTATATCAACAACTTTTCGTTGTAAAAATGAAAGTATTTTTATTCAATTTGAAGAAAATTTAAATATAGATTATTTTCAATTTGTCCAGAATCAAGGTAATTCTTACAAAGCATTTAGAACCCTAAATATTAAAGCATCATCTTGATAAATATAGTTATTATTCAGTTATGAAATATTTTTTATCAATTGATCAAGGAACAACCAGTACACGGTGTATCTTGTTCGATCAAGATGGTGGTATAAAGTCAAGTCATCAAGTTGAATTTAAACAGATCTTTCCAGATAATAAATCAGTTGAACACGATCCTAATGAAATATTAGAAACAGTTAAAACTTGTATTCAATATGTCACCAAAGATACAGAGATAGAGAGTATTAAAAGTATTGGTATAACAAATCAAAGAGAAACTACTGTTGCTTGGAGTAAATCTACTGGTAAACCTCTTTATAACGCCATCGTTTGGCAAGATACACGAACACAGAATATCTGTGATGAATTAATTGCTGATAACAGTCTTTCAAGTCTTTTTGAAAGAACCGGTCTACCTGTTGCTACTTATTTTTCTTTATCTAAGATTTTATGGTTTATACGCAATGTTCCTGATATTAATAAGTCTTTAGAAAATGATGTTTGTTTTGGGACGATTGATAGTTGGCTTATTTATAATTTAACGGGAAATTTCTATACAGATGTAACAAATGCATCAAGAACTCTTCTATATGACTTATATGATATGGAATGGTGTAGTGATCTACTAGAAAAATTAAATATACCCATCAATTCTTTACCACAGGTAAAACCATCCTTCTCGAACTTTGGAGAGATGAAGGAGATAATACCGGGTGTTCCTGTTACTGCAATTTTAGGAGATCAACAAGCTGCATTATTTGGACAAAATTGTATCAATAAAGGTGATGTTAAAAATACATATGGTACTGGTTGTTTTGCACTCACAAACACAGGAAAAGAGATTGTTAAATCAAACAATGGATTGTTAACAACTGTTGCTTATCAAAAAGAAGGAGAAGATCCAATGTTTGCATTGGAAGGGTCAGTTCCAATTGCTGGAGCTGCCGTCCAATGGTTAAGAGATAATCTAAATATTATCGATAAAAGTGAAGATATTGAATCATTAGCGATGTTGGAGAAAGATAACGGTGATGTNTATTTTGTACCTGCTTTCTCTGGATTATTTTCTCCTCATTGGGACGANACAGCNAGAGGTTCTTTATTTGGGTTAACAAGATTTTCAAATAAGTCACACATGGCAAGGGCGGTGCTTGAATCTGTTGCATTCCAAACATATGAGTTACTTGAAAGTATGGAAAAAGATCTTGATACTGACTTTGAAAGTCTCAAAGTAGATGGGGGAATGGTTGCAAACAATCTATTAATGCAATTTCAATCAGACATATTGGATAAATCTATTCATTCACAGGAAATTAATGAAATAACTGCTCTTGGAGTTGGTGTGGCAAGTTATCTTTATGTCATGGATTTGCCACTTTCATCAATGGGAAATTATATTACGTCATCAAAGACTTGGAATCCTAATATGAGTAATGANAAAAGAATTAACTCTCTTGAATCTTGGTATAAAGCAATTGAAAAAGCTAAAAATTGGTTATAAAGTTTATCACGCTTGGTTATGTCGGGTTTTTCGTAGTTGCTGGAATAAANCATTTTATAAATCCNATTTTTTACGACAAAATTGTNCCTGATTTTATTCCATTCCCACGTTTTGTTCATTTAGCAACAGGNGTAATCGAAATAATTCTCCCATTGTTNTTTTTTACAAGATTCAGAAAAGAGGCAGCTATTTTGATGATAGTTTTNCTTGTTGTTATTTATATTGGNAATTTAAATGTATGGATAAATGANNTNCCTTATGGAAATCGCTATTTTTCAAATTATCAACATTTCTTAAGAATGCTTTTGCAGCTTTTCTATATTGGAATAGCNTATATTATNTATTTATATGANTGAACTTAAATTTCCAGANAAATTTCTCTTTGGNACAGCTGTNGCATCATATCAGGTCGANGGTGGAATTTACAATAANGATTGGACTATTTGGGAAAATAAATCTAANTCTGTTTGTGTAGAACCATGTAATGAAGCATGTAAACATTATGAAATGTTAGACCAAGATATNGAGCTTCTTAAAGAACTNGGTATAAAAGCTTTTAGATTCTCAATAGAATGGAGCAGGNTCGAGCCTACAGAAGGAAATTATGANACTGACGCAATTAATCATTANGTAGANAAAGCAAANAAATTAATTGCNAACAACATTACTCCTATAATTACTTTTCATCATTTCACCACTCCTGAATGGCTATACAAGAAGGATTCNTGGCTCAACCCANNTGCTGATAATTATTTTGATAATTATGTTGAGAAATTAATGGAGTACTTACCAAATGAAATTGAATATTTTAATACAATAAATGAGCCAGGAATATTTGCCTTCTTTGGATATTTTTCAACTAATAAATTCCCTCCAGGTATAGCTAATGAAACAAAATTCATACAAGCATCAGAGAATATTATGTCTGCCCACAAAAAGGCATTAAAAACAATAAAAAAATATAATCAAAATGCAAAAGTTGGCATGACTCATGCTTTACAAGAATGGGAAGATGATGATAATAATAAGTTAAAGGAATATTTGAAATATCATCTTGAGGATAAATTTTTAGATGCTTCAGTAGATGACGACTTCATAGGTTTACAAACATATACAATCGTAAGATACCCAAAAAATATTTTTTTAAAGATCTTTAATTCTTTACTTTTAAATATTGGATTTATAAGAAAATTTATATTACCTCGTATTATTCAAATTTTTGCAGGAAGAAATGGTGCAATTACAAGCGAAACCCGTACAACAAAAATGGGTTATGAATATAGACCAGAAGCTGTTCTATACAACTTAAGAAGATTAAATAAAATATTTCCTGATAAAGAAATTTTTATTACTGAAAATGGAATAGCAACAGACAATGACGATGAGAGAATCGAGTTTGTAACTACTGTATTGCAGGATGTGTACAGATTTCAAGCAGAACATAATAATGTAATTGGTTATCTGTATTGGTCATTGTTAGATAATTTTGAATGGGACCTTGGGTATCAAATGAACTTTGGTTTAGTAGAGGTTGATAAGGAAACATATGAACGAATACCTCATAAATCAGCNTCTTGGTTTGGCAATATTTCATCTTCAAACGTTTTATCTATTAAATAATATTCTTTTAAACTATAAATTATGGTCTATATTATTGCAGGAGCTACAGGAGTTGTAGGTAGTGCTATTTCAAAAGAATTAGCCAAGGAAAACGAAGTTCACCTAGTTGGAAGAGATGAAGAAAAACTTTCTGCATTAAGTAAAGAAATTGATGCCCAGTATTCACTTATTGACTTAACTAACACCATAGAACAGCGTGAATTTTCTAAAATAATTCCTGACGATAAAGAAATTAAAGGTCTTGTAAATTGCATAGGTTCAATCTTGATAAAACCTTTACACGGAACTAAGACTGAAGAGTTTGAAGAAGTTTTGAGAGTAAACCTTTTTTCTAGTTATTATCTCTTAAGTTCATTTGCTAGACGTATGAAAAATGGTTCTGCAATATTTTTCTCATCTGTTGCAGGAACTAAAGGACTTTCTAATCACGAAGCTATTGCAGCTGCTAAAGCTGGATTAGAAGGTATGGCAAGATCAGCTGCGGCTTCTTATGCAAAAGATAATCTCCGAGTAAACGTTATTGCACCGGGACTTATGGATACGAACATGAGTCAACGATTACTAGCAACAGAACAAGCCAGAGAATTATCAAAATCAATGTATCCAATACAAAANATTGGNGATTTTAATGATATACTTCCTGTTGTAAAATGGTTNTTATCAGAAGACTCAAAATGGGTNACTGGTCANACTATACATGTTGATGGGGGTCTATCAACGGTTAAGCCGAGATAGGAGAATATGTCAGATATAAAATATTTAGAAACTCATGAGTGGTATCTCATGAAAGATGACGAAATTACAGTTGGTATATCCGATTTTGCTCAAAACGAGTTAGGGGATATTGTTTATGTAACATTGCCGGAAGTTGGACAAGAGTTTGAAAAGGGTGCAGCAGTAGTTGAAGTTGAAGCAACTAAAACTGTTGCAGATGCATATGCACCGATGGATTGCACTATTACAGATGTAAACTCACAACTTGAAACTGAGCCTGAGACCATCAATAATGATCCATGCGGTGATGGGTGGATGTTTAAAGCAAAAGTAAATACTGTTGATGATTCAGGAATGTCTTATCAAGAGTATGAGACTTTTGTATCTTAATGGATAAAAAAACTACTCAACTACATAAATATCATCTATCTCAAGAAGCTAAGTTTATTGATTTTGGTGATTGGTCAATGCCTTTTTCTTATGAAGGTACTTTAAAAGAACATGATATTGTTAGAACATCATCAGGTTTTTTTGACGTATCTCACATGGGTCGTTTAGAGATCCTATATTCTGAAATTGAAAAAATATCAAAATTAATTTGTTCTGAAATTATCGATATTCCGTCTAATAAGGCACTTTATTCTATCTTTACAAACGCAGATGGCAATGCTCTTGACGATGTTATTTTTTGGAAATTTGATGATAAGATCATACTGATTCCAAATGCATCTAACTTAGAAAAGATTAAATCTCACTTAGTTGCACACAATGTAGAGTTTATTGATAAATCACCAGACACTGTTCTTATAGCCGTACAGGGACCAGATACTATTGAATTAATTCAAGATAGATTTGAGATTCCAGATAAGTTTTCAACAAATTTTACAGAAAGCTTTCTTTACGCTCGAACAGGTTATACGGGAGAAGATGGAGTCGAAATTATGGCAAATAATGAGGACGCAGAGTCATTATTAACTTTCTTAACAGAAAAAGGTGTAAAACCTTGTGGATTAGGTTCTAGAGATACACTCAGGCTAGAAGCATCACTTCCATTATATGGTTTTGAATTGACGGAAGATATAACACCTGTTGAAGCATCTCTAAATTGGACAATTACTAATAAAAATGAATATTTAGGTTCAAATAGAATAAATGATCAATTGTCTGGTGAAAGCCATAAAGTTTTAAAGAAATTTACAATTAACTCAAGAAAGATAGCAAGAACAGAAACTGTTGGTATTGCTGGAGAAACTAAGGGTATAGTTACTTCTGGTAACTTCTCCCCAGTATTAAATAAAAGTATTGGCTTTATATTATTTGAAAATATGCCCTCTCACGATTTAATAGAGTTTGATATTCGTGGTAATTTAATAGAAGGCAATATAGTTAATAAGAGGTTTTTAAGTTAATGTTTGTACCACATTCTGAGTTAGATTTAAAAAAGATGTTCGATGAGTTAAAAATTAATTCATTAGATGATCTATTTACTCATATTCCTGACGCATTACTGCTAGAAAATGGTCTTGATTTGCCTGAATCATTATCAGAACTGGAATCAATTGATTATTTTGATGATATTGCTGCTCGTAATAAATCAGAATTAGTTTGTTTTGCTGGTGGAGGTCATTACGACGTATATCTTCCACAAACAGTTAAATCACTAACTATGAGACCTGAATTTATGACATCATATACTCCATATCAAGCAGAAATATCTCAAGGGATTCTACAAGTTTTATTTGAATTTCAATCTTTAGTCTGTGATTTAACAGATATGGAGTTAGCTAATGCTTCATTGTATGATGGTGCTACTTCTATAGCTGAAGCGATCTCAGTTGCAATTAACAAAACAAAACGTGATGGAGTTGTTATATCATCGGGTTTAAATCCAAATAGTAAAGAAGTTATCAATACATTAATTGATAGAAATAAATTCAATTTAGATTATGTAGATTTGGATAACTTTTTATTTCCAACAAATTTTGAATTTGATGAATCTCAGGCTGCATTTGTAGTTTCTTACCCTCACTACGAAGGTTCATGTCAAGATTTAACTGTACTTGTTGAACGTGCAAAAGAAAAAGGTCTTGTAACTATTTGTTATGTTGACCCATCAATGTTGGGAGTACTTACAACACCCGGACAAATGGGTTTTGACATTATTGTTGCGGAGGGACAATCATTAGGATCTCCGTTATCTTTTGGTGGTCCAACAGTTGGTTGGTTTGCTACAAAAAAAGAGTTTGCTCGATTAGTTCCAGGAAGATTAATAGGTGAGTCTAGAGATAAAGATGGAAATAAATCTTATGTCATGACTTTAAGAGCTAGGGAACAAGACATCAGAAGAGAAAAAGCTTCATCCAATATATGTACTAATCAAACTCTTAATGCAATTGGTTCAGCAATACATCTTTCCTGGCTTGGACCGGAGGGTATCTTTGAAATGGGATATCATGCTATTCAAAAAGCTAATTATATGAGAAAACAGCTTATAAAAAATGGTTATGTAATTCCTAATGATGATTCAAGTTTGAGAGAGTTCCTGCTTGAAGTAAAGTCTGACGCCGCAGAAGTAATCCAAAAAATGGGTGATAAAGGTTTTCTTGCAGGAATTTTATATGATGAAAAGCACATACTTGTTGCTGTTACTGAAAAACGCAAAAAAATCGAGATCGATAATTATATAGAATCACTGATGGAGGTTGATAATGGTTAGTGGAGGAAATGCAAGTTCATTACCGTTGGTTGGTGGTAAGCCTGAACCTACGATAAAAGAACTATCAAGTCCTGGACGCCGTGCATCAAAATTTCCAAAGTTAGATGTACCTGAAGTAAAAATNAACCATGAGTCTCTTAAAAAAGAGAAAGCTAGACTTCCTGAAGTCTCTGAACATGATTTGGTTATGCATTATTCAAGACTAGCTCATAGGAACTTTGCTGTAGATCTCGGTTTTTATCCACTTGGATCTTGCACAATGAAATATAATCCAAGGTTTGCAGATTCTATTGCCTCTGATTCTAGATTTGCAAATATGCATCCNTCAATGCCTGAANAATTTACNCAGGGCTGTTTAAAGGTTTATTACGAAATTGGAAACTATCTNTGTGAAATTACTGGTATGGANGATGCTAGTTTTCAACCACCTGCTGGNGCNTCTGGTGAACTNACAGGNTTNTTAATAATCAAAAAATATTTAGAAGTAAACAATNTNAATCACAANACAGAAATNATTGTTCCNGATTCNGCACATGGNACTAATCCAGCNTCAGCAAGAATGGCTGGATTTACAGTAGTAGAAGTTGAAACAGATTCACGTGGAATGGTAAATATTGAAAAATTAAAAGAGATTGTGAACGATAACACTGCGGGATTAATGCTTACGAATCCAAATACTGGTGGACTATTTGAAGAAGAAATTCTTACAATTTCTCAAATAATTCATAATGCTGGAGGACTTTTATATTATGATGGTGCGAACCTTAATGCAATAGTTGGGGCATCTAGACCTGGTGACATGGGCTTTGATATAGTTCACTCAAATTTACATAAAACATTTGCTACACCTCACGGAGGTGGTGGACCTGGTTCTGGACCTGTAGCAGTAAAAAGTTTTTTAAGAGAATATTTACCAGGACCAATAGCAGAGAATAAAGATCGTAAATATAACTGGTATCATCCAGAAAATAGTATCGGAAGAATGCACGGATATCATGGAAACTTCTTAGTTACTTTGAGAGCATTAGTTTATATGAAATTACTCGGTAAAGAAGGTCTAGATAAACTCGGTGCTTATGCTGTTTTGAATGCTAGATACTTAAGTTCNAAGGTTTCACAAATTATTCCNCTTGCATATGATGAACCATGTATGCATGAGTTTGTAGCNTCTGTAANAGATCTAAAAAAATCACATAAGATTAAAGCTTATGATGTTGGAAAAGCTTTACTNGATAAAGGNTTTCANTCACCAACAATTTATTTTCCNTTGATAGTNGAAGAAGCTTTGATGTTCGAGCCAACAGAAACTCAATCAAAAGAAACATTGGATGATTTAGCTGAAAATTTAAAATTAATTGTTGATGACCTACAAAAAGATGACACTGTGCTTGAAGATTATCCGAAAAACCTTCCAGTTGGAAGACCTAATGAGCTTATTCCTGCAAAATATTTGACAGTTAATTGGGGAGACTTTGAACTTCTTGAAATAACTGAATAATATGTAAGTATGTCCCTTACGAAGTTAGATATAGATCGATTTATTACTACATTAAGGACAAAATCAAAAGAATTTAATTCAATCAGTAATGTTCAATTGGCATCGATGTTGGAAGAGACAATATCGAATATTAAAGAAGTAGCATTTTTCTGGGCAACTATATGTTCGGACAACAAAGGAACGACAAAAACTCCTGCAGAGGGTGAAGAGTGGTTAGGTGGTCCTTTTGCCTCAGTATTAGCAACTCAATATTACATAAAAAGTCTCACCAATGATGACGACTTAGTTGAAAAAAAATACAACAGTGAAGAAAATAGTTATAAAGTTTTCCCAAACAGTTTTACGGAGCGCATTACATTCCCTTTCATTGATGCGAAAGTTATTTTTAATAAATCTATGTCATTTGAGGATATTAATAAATACAGAGGATTTTCAAAAAGATATGATATCGACCCATCCATAACTTTAGTGTTAGGTGCAGGAAATTTTTCTTCAATTCCTTATTTAGATGTCCTCTATCATCTGATAACTAGAAAATCTGTAATTTTGCTAAAGCTTAACCCAGTAAATGAATATCTAAAACCTGTATTTGAAAAAGTATTTCAAAGCTTTATCGAACGTGGTTACATTATTGTTACAACAGGCAATATTGACGAATCAAAATATATGGCTAAACATCCAGGCATTAATCACATACACTTAACTGGTTCAGATAAAACATTTGAAGATATTGTATATGGTAGAGAACTTACAGAAAAAGAAAGAAAATCTAAATCTCTTTCAAAAATAAATAACAAACCTATCACATCAGAACTTGGCAATGTAACTCCAATTATTATTCACCCAGGCAAATGGTCAACTTCAGATATTAAATACCAAGCGAGAAAAATTGTTACAGCCAAATTAAATAACAATGGTTTCAATTGTATTGCTGCACAGGTNGTTGTTTTACCTGATGGATGGGGACAAACTGAAACTTTAATTAAATTTGTAAAACATTACATGAGTAAGGCAAAAGAACGTAAAGCTTATTATCCAGAAAGTATTGAACGTCTAGAAAAACTTCAAAAAGATAAAGGATATGAAAGGGTTAACGCGTTGAGTTGTGTTACACCTCATTTAACACGTGAAATTAAAGCCTATAGTAAATTTGAAATAGATGAAGTTTGGTCTTCAACGATATATTTTAAAAAAATAGAGTATACAAGTGTTGAAGATTTCGCAAATAAAGCTATTGATTATTGCAATGATGAGCTTTGGGGAAATCTCGGAGTATCAGTAATTATAAAAGATCACGATAGAAAATTTAACAATCATATTACTAATTTGTATGTTGATAATTTGAACTATGGTACTGTCGCTATTAATGAATGGGCAGCAATTGGTTATATAATACCTCAACTTCCCTGGGGAGGCTTTCCTGGTAATAGAGATAATGACATACAAAGCGGTCAGTCAGTAGTTCATAATTCAATGCTTTTTGAATCTCCATTAAAAGGTGTTGTTAATACTAAATTTAGAATATCTAGAATAATTGATCCGCCTTGGTTCGTTACTAACAAGAAGGCAAGAAGATTATTTAAGAATCTGACTTACTATCAAATTCACAATTCAAATATAAATTTCTTAAAATTAATTTTTGCTGCACTAGTATAAAGTTATGAAAAAGTTCGGCTTAATCTTATTAGCTTTTCTACTTATATTATGTAATTCTTCAAATGAATCAACAGATGTTGTTGACACAACTACAACAACAATTAATGAAGAAAACACTATTGACGAAGGAGATGTTACAACAACTTCACCGACAGACAGCTCATCAGATACATCTATCGTTGAAAATTACGAATACGATAAAGAAAAAATGTCACCATTTACAGGCTTAGAACTCAGTCCAGAATTATGGTTAAAAAGACCACGTAGAGTTATTGCTTTTAAAGTTGATAACAATCTAAATGCAAGACCACAGTCTGGCCTTCAAGAAGCAGATACTGTTATGGAAATTTTAGTCGAGGGTGGTATGACAAGGTTCCTAGCTTTTTATATGGACAAAACAAGTTCATACGTTGGTCCTATCCGATCAGCTAGACCTACCGATCCAAATTTGGTAAGACCTTATGGAGGTATCCTTGTTGTTTCTGGTGCAACAGCAGGTTTGATTCCTGCAATCAGAGAATTAGGTGTTCCAGTTCTAGAAGAAGTATCTGCTCCAACAATGTTTAGAATTGCAAATAGAAAAGCCCCACATAACTTATATGCTGATACTGAATTAGTAAGAGAATATATTGATCAAAAAGGATTTCTCTTTAATCAAGATGTTAATCCTTTGTACGAATTTGGAAATGATCAATCAAATTGGGTAACGGGTGCTGGAAGGGTAACTGTGAGGTACAGTGATTTTACAACAGTAATTTGGAAACTTGATAATGATCAATATAGTAGATTTATTGTTGATGGTTACTCACCTGAAGACGATGCAGTCGCTCACAACTTCATAACTCGAGATGGCTACACTGACATACTTCAAATTCCTACAGTGGTGGTTATTCAAGGCCCACTTTATAATGACGAAGTTACTACCTTACCAAGCGTTCTAACAGTAGGTGTTGGACCAGTAACAATTTTTAGTGATGGAAAATATATTGAAGGAACATGGAGACGTAATGATATAACTGATCCATTCGAATTCATTGATGCCAATCAAAATCCAATAGAGGTTCCACCAAGCAAGCAATGGATACATATATTACCATTGAATGGTGAAATAATTATCTCAGAAAATTAAATCCTTTAATTTAATAACTTTTTACAGAAATTACTAAAATATTTATAGGGTTGTGTATGCATAAAAATTTACATAAAGATTTATATTCAAAAAGAAATAAGAAAAAAAATTATCCTCCTGTAAATAAAACAACAATAATTTCATCAGATAATGACGATATTGAAATTGAGGGAAGCGTCGATGTTGTTAATAAGAAAAAATATAATCGTTTAGCTTTATTTACAACAATTATTGCCACTGGACTAATTATTTTTGGTTATTCAGTTTTTAGTAGTAATTCTCAGAGTGAAATTAATTTATTATCTGTTGAGCAAAATGAAACAATTCCTGAAGATTCTAACGCCACAACAACTTCAACAACAACACTAACATCATCAACAACAACTTCAACATCATCAACAACAACTTCAACATCTTCAACCACTACTTCTATTCCCGTTATTGTTCAAAATATATCAGACGCTCAGAATCAACTTACAATTCTTGGTTTATATACCGGTGAAATTAATAATGAACTTAATAATGAAACCGTAGCAGCATTAAAGGAGTTCCAGAGACTTGCTGGACTTTCTGTTGATGGTATTTTAGGACCAAAAACTAAAGCAGCACTAGAAAAAGGAGAGAACTCATATATTGGTATTGGTGGTGCTGATGTTAATAATGTTGAAGTCATAATTTACTCCAAAGATATTGAAAATGCTCAAAAATCCTTAAAGGAACTAAATTTATACAATGGTGAAATAGACGGTATTAATGGTAATGGTACCAAATCTGCAATTAAGGAATTTCAAAAATTAGCTGGTTTGTCTATAGATGGTGTGCTTGGACCAAATACAAAAGCAGCATTAGCAAAAGGAGAGGATTCATATGTATTAGTCAATACAATTGAGAATAGTTCAATATCTAATAATGGTAGTTTGACTGTTGATTTGGTTAACTATAACCCTAATGCTACATGTATTGTTGGATATGTTAATGAGGCACAAATTTGGGTTCCTGATCCTTGTTTTTATCCAGTATTCGTTTTTAGATATGGACAAACTGCACAAGTAAATTCACAAGCTGAATTAGATGCTTACTTAAGTCAAAATTGGTCTTTAACTAAAGAAAAAACATATAATTCCCTTGGTGAGGTCCCTACCCAGAACTATACAAAAGGTATTAACTCTCCTGTAAATGGATTAATAATGCCAACTGGTTCTAATAACTCAATTGTAATTGGTATTAAAAATGACAATAACGTTAATGCCAGACCACAATCTGGACCTCAAAATGCTGATGCTGTTTTTGAAGTACTTGTCGAAGGAGGTATGACAAGGTTTATTAATATTTTTTATCAGAGCGACACAACTTATCACGGTCCAATTCGATCTGCAAGACCAACTGACCCTACAGTTTTAAGACCTCTCGGTGGTGTGCTTGTAGCTAGTGGAGCAACTGGGGGATTGATTCCTGAAATTGTTGATATGGGTGTACCAGTGATAACAGATAGAAGACCAGATTATTTTAGGATTAATTCTCGAAGAGCCCCACATAATTTGTATGCAGATACAAACAAATTGAAATCTACAGCAATATCCAGAGGATATAGAAAAACCAACACACCTCAACCACTGTTTCCTTGGGGTGAACCTTCTTTTAATAATTGGAAAACAAATTCATACTTAACTTTAACTTTTTCTGGATACACTGAGACAACATGGACATGGAATGGATCAAATTATGTTAGGACATATTATGATGCCTACAAAAATCAAAAAAGTGATAATGCTCATTACTGGTCTGATATAAATGGAAATACAGGACAGATTGCATTTAAAACTGTAATTGCATTATTTTGTGAACCCTATGTTCACCCTCTACAACTACCTTCAGTTAAAACTGTAGGTGAAGGTAGAGCAATAATTTTACATGGTGGAAAAATGTTGGATGCTAAATGGAAACGAGGCTCAAATTTAGATCCATTTCATATTGTTGATAGCAACAACAACATATTGTATGTTCCTAAAGGAAAAGTTTGGATTTCTCTTGTTCCAAACACAAAAAACCCTTCTTTTGGGTAAATAGCTTTACTTTTTAGAAATGTTCGTGGTAATCTAAGAGTGCGTTTCAATTAAGTGTGATACGCAGCCCTGTTGGGAAGCCTCCTTTTTGGGGGCTTCCGTTTTTTTAGAGCTTTTCAGATAAGATATCTAATGTATCGCCCCAAACAATATCAGGAACGTATGCTATTAAGTAATCACATTCAACTTCAGAAAACTGATCCATTGTTTCAAAAACTTTTTCTTTTACTCCAACAAGTGGTTTGCTTGTATACATCTCCTCAGGAATGCCTGTAACGTCGACAATTTTTCTTAATTTGTCATCTAAATCTTTTTGATTTTCTCCAATAATTACATTTGTATGAAGTGTCTTTTTTATTTCAGAGTATTCACGTTTTTGAACTTCACAGTGTTCTTTTAATATTTTGGATTTATGAATAAAGCCTTCAACATCAACATCCCAATTTCCATAATCACCGTACTTTGCTAGCAATTTCAATGTAACTTTTTCTCCACCACCACATACCCAAAGTGGTGGATATGGTTTTTGTAATGGTTTTGGTTGGTTTATTGCTTCTTTTATTTGATAGTACTCACCTTCAAATGTTGCTTTCTCCTGGGTTGTCATTGCAATATATATTTGTAAAGCTTCTTCCAACATTTTTAATCTGACACCAGCGGAGGGATATTCATATCCATAAGCTTTATATTCTTGATCATACCAACCAGCACCAATAGCAAATTCTAATCTGCCTCCAGACATGGCATCAATACTAGATGCTATTTTTGTTAGATACGCAGGGTTTCTATATGAATTACACGTACACATTTGTCCAATTCTTACTTCTGATGTTACTTGAGATAAAGCTGCCATTAGCGACCAACATTCAAATGTTGGATCTTGTGTTGGTGATGGAACAGTGTGAAAGTGATCGTATACCCAGACAGATTCATATTTTAATTTTTCAATTTTTGCGGTTGATTCTAAAATAGTATCCCACTGATCTTTTGGATCTATTCCATGTAAATCCATTCTCCAACCTTGAGGTACCATTGCACCAATTTTCATTTTTTATTCATCCTTTTTAAAATCATTAATAAATCGGATAATTCTTCTCTTTTAGGCCGATTTTTATATATATAAAATAAATATATTAACAATGTTATTAAAAAAATGAAGGTAATGCTTGATGTGACAAGTATTGTTAACCCTCTTTCCTTACATTGTCTCCAATTTGCACCTAATCGTTCTGAATAATCACTATTACTCGTTGCTTGGACAACTTCGAAGATGTCACCACATATAATTTCATAACTTCTGAATTCATTCAATGAAATAGCGTTATATTTCAGTGTTACTGTCGAAAATACATTTATTAAAATGGTGATTAGTAAAAAAATAATAAGCTTGATAGGAAATTTTATATTAAACATAATCAATATAAACTCTAACAAATGGAAAAAATAAGCCTCTATAAAGAACAATTATCGAGAATGAGATCAATGAATAGGTATTACCACGATCAATTCTTATTAGATGTAAGAATATTGTTCATTTTCAATACAATATTTATATTTTTGTCATTTAATAATAAAAACGCTCTTTATTTAATTCCATTAATTTCATTATTTGGTTCTGTTCTATTGAGTTTTCACGCTTATTTTCTAATATTTTCTAGACATTACAGTGAATTTATCGAAAAGAGAATCAACTCTGAATATGATGAGAGTGTTCTTATTGCTCATGAATTAGAAAATGATTATTTCTTTCCTACACAGGATCGAAAAATTGTTGTAGCTGTACTTAACAAAGGTTTTACATGGTTTAGTTTCGTAACATTATTTATTACTCTTTATGGAATATCTTCATATATTTGGTCGATGGTTCAAATTGTAAATAATGACTTAAACATGATGTATATTTATTTAGTATCGACGATAACATTTATTACACTTGTAATAGGTTACTGGTGGTTTGTTTCTGGAACTGGCGAGAAAAGATTAGAGAAAGTTTTTAATAAACATGGATAGCAAGAATTTTTTAGAAGGTACATTTGATCCTTATATCGGACATGAAATTATAGAAATAAAAGAAAACTATGTAAAAAGTTCACTTGAAGTCAAAGATTATCACAAACAACCTATGGGGATGGTTCATGGTGGGGTAATAGATACCATGGCTGAAGCTGCAATATCTTATGCTGCTTATTTCACACAAGAAGGTACCTGGGTCGGTGTAAATAACAATACTGATTTTATCAGGGCAATCACTGAAGGAACTATCATATGCGAAGCAACTCCCATTAAGCTTGGCAAAAGATCACAAATTTGGGAAGCAAAAATATTTAACAATGAAACTGAATGTGCACGTTCGACAGTTCGTTTAACTAATATTGATAAGTCATGAAAAGATACTTAATTTTATTTGTGTTATTATTAATTTTTTGCAGTGAAGACACTGTAGAAGAACCAATTATAGAAACTACGGAGGTTACAGAAGTGGCATACGACAAGACTTATACATCACCGCCTGATATGACTATCAATGAACAGGCTAAATATATTGCAACTATTGAAACATCACTGGGAACATTAGTTATCGATCTGTACGCTGACATAGCACCTAAAACGGTTAACAATTTTGTTAATTTATCTAATGACGGATATTACGACGATATCATTTTTCATCGTGTAATTAAAGGTTTTATGATACAAGGTGGAGATCCAAGCGGTACTGGGCATGGTGAAATGGGTAAATATCCTGGTTATGAATTTGAGGATGAATTAGATTATCCAATGAATTATGCAAAAGGAATCGTTGCTATGGCAAATAGAGGGCCAAATACTAATGGAAGCCAATTTTTTATTATGCACGTTGACTATCCATTGCCATATCAATACACAATATTTGGTAAAGTTTCTGAAGGCCTTGATACAGTGGACTCAATAGCCAATGTTCAAACAGGCGACAATGATAAACCTGTAGATGATGTAGTTATAAAAAGTGTAAAAATTACAGAGAAGTAAGAATTTTTAACGACTTTGTAGTTAATATCCCGCCGGCTAAACCTTTTTTTGAACTTTTAAGAAATCCTTTTGTGAAACATTCTTTTGTAAGGTTTTTAACATAAGACTCTTTATATTTTATTTTTTCACTAATTTTTCTAGATATATTTTCACCATATTCTCTTTCGGTGTTTAAGTAGAACAATGAGTAAATAGCTAATAAATCTGATCTGTTGTTGTATTGCTTTTTATTAATTTTTTTTATTAAATCCTTTGACGTAAGTACTGGATCGTAAACAGGTGAATTTTTCTTATATGTTTTCTTATCTAGATCAATATTTTTATCAATTAATTTAATACTTGTTTTTACTAAATTGTGGATATTAATTTTTCTTAGATCTGTTGAATTAATATTTGTAGATTTTTCTTTATTTTCAATAACTATTTTGTTACATGTAAGTTGATATTGATTTATTGGAATAAATTCAAGATGTACATTTTGGTTTTTAATTAATTTTTTAAAAGAAACTACAATTTTGTCTTTTTCAAATATTACATCTGTAGTTTTACTCATATATTTATTAAAACAGATGTTTAATTAATTTATAGTTTCTTAGGTAGAATAAATAAATAATTAATATACAAAAGTAATGATAAATATAACATTTCCTGATAAATCAGTAAGAAAATATGAATCTAGTATTACTGGTAATGATCTAGCTAAATCAATTAGCAATAGTCTTGCGAAAAATGCTATTTGTATTGAAATTAACGGTGAATTGAGAGACCTTTCATATTTAATTGAAAATGATGCAGTCTGTAAAATTTTTACCAAAGATGATCAATATTCCCTTGATACATTAAGACACTCAACTGCACATGTTATGGCACAAGCTGTATTAAATCTATATCCTGGCACTGAGTTTGCTGTTGGGCCTTCCATTGATGATGGTTTTTATTATGATTTCCTGTTTAAAGAAAATATTAAAGAGACTGACTTAATCAAAATTGAAAATGAAATGAGAAAAATCAGTAAATCTCAACAAGACTTTGTTAGGGATGAAATTACTAAAGCTCAAGCACATAAAATGTTTAGTAATCAATCTTTTAAACAAGAACTAATTAACTCAGCAGACAAAAGTGAAGGTGTCTCCGAAGAAAACATATCTATTTATACAAATGATAAATTTAATGATTTATGTAGAGGTCCTCATGTACAAAACACTAGTTTGATTAAACATTTCAAATTAACAAAGCTTGCTGGAGCTTATTGGAGAGGAATAGAAACAAATCCACAATTACAAAGAATTTATGGAACAGCTTGGTTTACCAAAGATGATTTAGACAGTTATTTAAAAAGACAAGAAGAAGCAGAGAAACGTGATCATAGAAAATTAGGAAACGAATTAGATTTATTTATTAGTACAGAGGAGACAGGTCCTGGACAATTTTTATGGAAACCAAAAGGTGCTGTATTGAGACAAATCATCGAAGATTACTCAAAAAAAGCACATTCTGAAAATGGTTATGACTATGCTTACACTCCACATATTGGTAGATCAGTCTTATGGGAAACATCGGGCCATTTAGATTACTACAAAGAAGGCATGTTTCCTCCATTAAAGAATCAAGAAAACGATGAAGAGTATTATCTCAAACCAATGAACTGTCCTTTCCATATTCTTATATACAAGAGTGACATTAGGTCCTATAAAGAGTTACCTCTCAGATATTTTGAGCTAGGTTCTGTATATAGATATGAAAAATCTGGTGTGTTGCATGGTCTATTAAGAGCTAGAGGTTTTACACAAGACGATGCTCATATATTTTGTACAACAGACCAAATTGAGGATGAGATACTTAACCTATTAACATTTTCAATTAAACTATTGAAATCTTTTGGTTTTGATTCAATTGAAGCTGATCTTTCTACAAGGCCTGATAAATCAATTGGAAACAGTGATGATTGGGACAAAGCAACAAATAGTCTAATTTCTGCACTTGAAAATCAAAATATATCTTATGTTACAGCTCATGGAGAAGGTGCATTTTACGGACCGAAGATTGATTTACATGTCAAAGATGCGATTGGCAGGCGATGGCAATTATCGACTATACAAGTTGATTTTGCACAACCTGATAATTTTGATCTTCAATTCGTTGACAGTAATAATAAAAGAGTCAAACCCGTCATGATCCATCGTGCATTGCTTGGATCTATTGAGAGATTTACTGGAATTCTTATTGAAAACTATGCTGGTGAATTTCCAGGCTGGTTATCACCTGTACAAGTGAAAGTTCTTACCATTGGTGACGTAAGTAATTATTTAAATAAACTCACTAAATCACTAAAAGGATTCAGATACGAAGTTGATGATCGAAATTTACGACTTGGTGAAAAATTACATGATGCATCTAAAGAAAAAGTCCCTATCACCATAATTGTCGGAGAAAAAGATGAATTATCAAATACCTTAGCTATAAATATACGTTCACAAGATAACCAGCAAAATGTGAAGTATGAAGATGCTGTTAAACAAATTAAAGCTAATCTTAAGACACCGGTTTTTAAAATATAATGGCTGAAGGCATAAACATTAATGAAAAGGATGTTCAGAAAGAAAACGTACCTGATGATTTGAACTCTCTAGCAGTAGGAAGCTACGTTATTCCAAACCCTCGTAGAAGAAGAAGATTTGCCCATCTAGTGCTATTAGCATCCATAATTGCGTTTGGTTTAAACTTTACATTAGAATTAGGAAATTTACTACCGTCATCAATAATTTTAGGATTAACAAGTATTTTTATATATGCTATTGATAACAAAATCTCATTAAATCAAAATGAAATTCTTGAATTTTTAACAGATAAAATTAATCATTCAATAGGGTATTACTCCATTGCTTTAACTTTTCAATTTAAATTTAAATTAAGACTCTTAAATCCGGTTTGGACAGTTATTGTATATGATCATAAAAATCCACCATCTTTAAAAACTATCTTAGAAATCGATGCTTTAAATCTTGAACTTATAGGTGATATCTATACCGAAGAAATAATTGATGCTTGAAAAGTATTTTAAACCTGCTTCTGAAAAATTTGCCGTTCCATTTATTAATATTTGTATAAAGCTTGGTATTAAGCCAAATGTACTATCTTTATTAGGATTATTGATAGTAATTATTGGATGTTATTTGTTTTTAAATGACATTAAGACAGCTGGTACATTAACAATTTTTATTGGTAGCGCAATTGACGGATTAGACGGACCGTTAGCAAGAACTACCAATATGATTTCAAAAAAAGGTGCTTTACTTGATTCATTTATCGACCGAGTTGGTGAACTTTTTATATGGAGCGTAGTTGCTGTTAGGTTTACTTCATCAGATTTTGAATTGTTTGTTATTTTATCAATCGTTACTGGATCAAATTTAATTCCATATTTACGAGCTCGTGGTGAGTCTTTNGGTATAGATAACAAAGTTGGTATTGCTGCTCGTCCAGAACGAGTGATTTTTGCTGTAATATTTATGCTTTTTGAACTACCTTTTTATAGTATTTATATATTCACATTCATATTGTGGTTTACTGTTTATCAAAGATTTAATATTCTATATAACAATTTAAAATGAAAATTTTACAATATCTATTTATTAGTTTGAGTCATCAAATATTAAAAATCTTACCGTATAGATTGATAAGACTATTGTCTGTTCCAATTGGTATTTTATATTTTCTTTTGACATTTAGATCGTCTATAAAGTTATTTAAACGTAGAAAAATATTTGAGAAATTGAAAATAAACTATAAACCACTAATCGTAAAAATTAATTACACACGATATTGGCTGGAAACTTTGTGGCTTACAAATAAGAATTTTTCAAAACATATCACACCACATATTGAAATCGAAAATCAAGAATATGTTGACAAGTTAAAAAAACAATATCCTGGTTTGATATTCGCCCTTCCTCATCTTGGTAATTGGGAATTTGCAATCCCTATAGGTAACTCAATAAAATTAAATCTTCTAGCAGTAGCTGAACCATTAAGTAACAGTTATGTTTTGAATTGGTTTAAAACATTACGAGAATCACTTGGGATAGAAATCATTATTGGAGGAAAAGGTCAAAATACTTTTGATTTACTTGCTAATAAATTGAAATCTGGAAAAGATATATGTCTACTATCTGAGAGAAGTATCAAAAAATCGGGTGTTGCAACCGAATTTTTTGGTCAACTTGCTGCTTTTCCAAAAGGACCGGTCGCACTTTCATTAAAAACTGAAGTGCCGATCATTCCAACTGCGATGATAAAAACAAAACGTGGATACAAGTTAAGATTTAACAAACCGTTTTATGTGCCGTATTTTGAGAATGAAGCAACAAGTATACAACACGGTTTAAAAACTCTATCTAAAAGTTTTGAGGAATTATTAGCCTTAGATATAAACGATTGGCACTCAATNCAACCTGTGTGGACAAGTGAGTACTAANCTATTATTAGTTTCACCATATAACGTTAATTTTTATGGTGGAGTGCAAAATCAAGTTAAACTTTTTAAGGATGGTTTAGATAAAACTAATTTTNATGTCCGTATATTAGCGCCAGATTCATCTGACTATAACATTGGTAATTCATTTAAAATTCCNTTCAATGGTTCTAATAATCCAGTATCACTTTTACCTAATAAAANNATTTTAAATGAAGCCATTNCATGGGCAGATATTATTCATATTCATGAACCATTTATACCTTTATTTTTTTGGAGANTAAAAACTTCAAAAAAGATTGTTGTTACTCATCATGCAAAAATAAGTAANTTTATATATTTTGGTCTTAAATGTTTGTACTTNACTTTAAAAAATAAAAATTNTTATTCTACTGCTGTAAGTGATGAGGCAAAAGCTAACGCCTTAACGTTATCAAAGAAAACAAGAATNATTCCAAATTTCATTGATATAAATGAAAATATTTTCTTTATTCCAAATAATAATTTTTTATTNATAGGAAGAAATGAAAGTAGAAAAAACTTGAAATTGTTCATAAATTTATCAAAGTCTNTAGATAAGACAAGAGAGTTTATTGCAATAACAAATAAAAGCTCAAAGGNTGGTTTAATAAANTACNTAATNAATATTTCAGATGATGAGAAAAATTCNATTATTANAAATGTTGGTTTTTNTATCGCACCACAAACACATTCTGAAAGCTTTGGTATAACAATATTAGAAGCTATAAATGCTGGAAATATTGCNATTTGTTCAAATTTAACTGCTTTTAACGATCTTTTAGGAGATAGTGGAATTTACTTTAAGAATGATAATCTCCATTCATTACTGAACGTATTAAATCAATTAAATAATGCAGATTTAGACAAAATATGGAATAAACAATACGATCATATAAATAAATATTACAATTCACAAAAAGTATTAGATGATTGGATTTATGTCTATAACAATTTGTAGTTAAAATTAAACATATGAAAATCGAATCAACTTTTAAAATAAAAAAAGGTTTAGCTGAAATGCTAAAAGGTGGCGTAATTATGGACGTCGTCAATGCCGAACAAGCAGTTATCGCAGAAAAATCGGGCGCAGTTGCTGTTATGGCATTAGAGAGAATTCCTGCTGATATTCGTGCAGAAGGTGGTGTTGCAAGAATGTCGTCAGTTGAGACAATTCAAGAAGTAATAGATTCAGTATCGATACCAGTTATGGCAAAAGCTCGTATTGGTCATTTTGTTGAAGCGCAAATGTTAGAATCCCTAGGGATTGACTTTATTGATGAAAGTGAAGTTTTAACACCAGCTGATGATAAAAATCATATCTATAAACATGATATAAAAACTCCATTTGTTAATGGTGCAACTGACATAGGTGAAGCATGCAGAAGAATTGGTGAAGGTGCAGCTATGATTCGAACTAAAGGTGAAGCTGGCACTGGGAACGTTATTGAAGCTGTAAAGCATATGAGAAGTATGACTGATGGTATAAATAAAATTAAAACATCTGATCAAAATGAATTGATGTCATTGGCAAAAGAAATAAGAGCACCATTTGATGTTGTTAAAGATATTCATGAACTTGGTAAATTGCCAGTAGTTAATTTTGCTGCTGGAGGTATAGCTACACCTGCTGATGCAGCATTGATGATGCAACTTGGTTGTGATGGTGTTTTTGTTGGATCAGGTATATTTAAAAGTGGTGATCCAAAAGAAAGAGCAGAGGCAATTGTAATTGCAACTACAAACTACAACGATCCAGAAAAACTTATAGAAGTTTCTAAAAATCTTGGTGAACCAATGGTAGGAATTAATATAGATGATTTAGATGAAGCGGAGAAATTAGCTAAAAGAGGTTGGTAATGAAAACTGGTGTTTTAGCACTTCAAGGTTCTTTTTACGATCACGTTCAATCTTTAGAATTAATAAATCAAGATTATGTATTAGTTAAAGATACTTCTGATCTATCTAATATTAATTCCTTAATTCTCCCAGGCGGGGAATCTACATCCATGATAAAAATTCAAGAAAACAATGATTTATTTTCTGGATTAAAGAAATTAATAGAAAGTGGTATTCCAACATTAGGAACATGTGCAGGTTTAATTCTTTTAGCAAAAGACGTAATTGATGGCGAAACCTCATTGGGAGTCTTAAATACAGTAGTTGAAAGAAATGCATACGGTCGTCAAAATCAATCATTTGAGGGACTCGTAAACATACTAGGTAATAAAGAAATGTATTGCTTCATAAGAGCTCCTAAAATTCTGTCCTATGAAGATTCAGTAACACCAATAGCAACAATTGATAATGAAGTTGTTGGCGTGATAGAAAATAATATTGTTGGTCTCTCTTTTCATCCAGAATTAACAAATGATAAAGTTTATTTAGATTGGTTAAGTAATTTCCTTAAGGACGGTGTTAATGTCAGGTCACTCTAAGTGGTCAACGATAAAAAGAAAAAAAGGTGCAAATGATGCTAAAAGAGGAAAATTATTCGCCAAACTAATTAGGGGTATCGAAGTTGCAGCCAAGAATGGTGGTGCTGATCCAAATAATAATGCTGCACTTTATCAAGCCATTAGTAAAGCTAAATCAAACTCAGTACCGAATTCAAATATTGACAATGCATTAAAAAGAATGTCTGGTGATTCATCAACTGAATCATTTGATGAGATTACATATGAAGGTTATGGACCAAATGGTGTTGCAATATTAGTTGAATGCGTAACTGACAATAGAAATAGAACTTCATCAGATGTAAAAGCAACTTTTAATAAATATGAAGGGAATAC
>FUFK010036221.1_pt1 | contig 33407 bp, 36 predicted proteins | sample 1021851 | NCBI WGS metagenome assembly FUFK01 (sample SAMEA51879418, study PRJEB19060) | metagenome | reverse complement strand
GATGAGTTTTTAACAACTCTTCCTGAAAATTTAGCAGCTGGTATTGATAAAAGAAAATTAATTAAAAATCATGTATAATTTAAGTTTAGGGTATAATTTTGCTTGTTTCTCAGCAATGTTTCTTTGGGCATTTGGTTTCCCAGCTGCAGAAGTTTTATTAGATAGTTGGGGTTCATTAACATTAGTTTTTTTTAGATTTTTTATTACGATCCTAATTTTAATTCCTTTCTGGCTTTTTATGGAAGGAGTAAAGATTATTCAAAAAGCGCCTATATTTAAATCAATTATTATAGGTTTTATTGGATGGGGCTTAGGAGGNAATCTCCTGATTGTTGGTCAAAAATTATCTGACCCAGTAACAACAGCAATTTGTGCTGCTATGATGCCAATTTTTGGTGCAATTGTTGAACTAATTTATGATCGCCGAAAGATAACTTCTAATATTGTAATTGGTATTTCACTAGCTGTATTTGGAGGCTACTTAGCGACTGGGGTTAAATTTTCGGATGGTAAATTTGGCTTAGGGGCAATTATTTGTATAGTGGCAGTTATTCTATTTGCNTGGGGNACGCGTGCTTCTACTAAAGGTCTTAGCAATTTAACTTATCTTGGCCAATCTGCATTAACAATGACAGGTGGAACAATTGCTTCTTTAGCCTTTTGTTTAGTCTCATTAATCTTTGGTTTAANTGAGACAAAAGTAGGCAATTTTGACTACTATCACATTATTTTATTATTAATTTTTGTTTTAGTTTCTCAAACAATTTCACAAACTATTTGGATTTTTGGGTCAGGGAAGTTAGGGGTATTACTAGCGTCTCTTCACTCTAATGGCTTGCCATTTTATGTTATGTTAATTTACGTTATTTTCTTTGGAGGTTCATGGAATTGGATGCAGGCATTAGGCGCTTTTATAGTTGGGGTAGGAGTAATTGTTGCTCAAATAAGAAAATAAGGTTACTTTTCCAATTAGGTAATTCGCAACTGATAAAACTATTTAAATGATAGATGAAAAGCAAATAGATTTTTTTTCAAAAAATGGTGCTATTTTTTTGAAAGGTTATTTTACAGATTGGATAGAGGTCCTAAAATCTGGTATTGAAAAATTAATTGATAATCCCAGCCCAAGAGAAAGATCATACACACCAAAAGATGGAACTGCNCCTTTTTTTCAAGATTTGTGTAANTGGCAGAGAATTCCAGAATTTGAGNAATTTATTTTCAATTCAGATATTGGTGAAGTTGCATCCAAGCTAATGCAATCGAATACATCAAGATTTTTTCATGACCATGTATTGGTAAAAGAGCCAGGCTCTTCAATTGTAACACCTTGGCACCAAGACCAATCTTATTATTGCACTTCTGGAAAACAAACAATTAGTTTTTGGATACCATTGGATAATATTAGTTTGAATAATACTTTAAGCTGTATTTCGGGGTCACATAATTGGGGCAAATTGCATAAACCTAAGAGGTTCGACGGTACTGATCTATTTGAAAATGATAACTCTGAGGACGTTCCTGACATTGATAACAATTTAGATAAATATAAAATTTTATCTTGGCCAATGNAGCCTGGAGATGCCATTGGATTCAATTTNAAAACTTTGCATGGTGCACCTGCTAATACTGGCTCAAAATTTAGAAGAAGGGTTTTCTCAGCTAGGTGGGTTGGCGATGATGCAGTTTTTGTTGACAGAAAGGGAAAAGGATCACCTCCATTTGATCATATTACTTTAAANGATGGTGANAAACTTGTAGGTGACGATTTTCCTGTTGTATATGAAAATTCAAAATATATTAAACAGAAAATAATTTAATGGGTAAGGATATGNAATTTAAAGACTGGTATGATAGNAGTTCGTCTTCAGAAAAAGGCGGTTTGGANAGGGATGGTTTTATCAGNACTGCAGATAGATTTGTAAATNTAGCNAACACTNTAAATAAAAGAACAATTGCAACAGACATTCAATATACAATGTTGTATGCTTCNGCCCGATACGCGGCCCATGTTGGAAAAAATGTAATAGAAGTCGAAAATCAAGAGGACTTTATTAACCATCTTACAAATCAATATAGGGATATGTTGCGTGAAAATTTTGCTGATCCTGCAGTATAATCAATAGGTANAAGTAAATGAACTTATTATTAAAANTTANACTAATTAAAACATTNATTTTCCTNTCAATTGTATCAAAAGCTGATACTGCGCCAATGTCTGAGGCAGCACTGAGAGGCCTAGANATTGCACAAGAACATTGCAGTCGATGTCATGTAGTTGGTAATGAAAATAGATATAGTAGTATAGAAACTACCCCATCTTTTTTTGGGTTAAGAGCAATGAAAGATTGGCGAATAAGATTTACTGAGTTTTACATAAGACCTCCTCATCCTGCTTTGGTAAATATTGTAGATGTNACGGAAAGGTCTAAAAAGTTACCAGCTTTTGTTTCTGAAATAAATTTAAAACTTGATCAAATCGATGATTTAATTAGTTATTTGGAACAACTAAAGAAAATTGATTAACAATAAATAATAAGAGAGGAAAAAACATGTCTGACGAAGAATTCACTACAAGCATAAGAAAATTTTTAAAGCATCTGGGTGTTACTGGGCACCAATTAATAGAAGATGAATTAAGAAAAGCTGTTAAGGATGGGAAGATTGATACAGGATCAAAAGTTGAGGTTGATGCAGAGATAACAATAAAAAATCTGAATGTATCTCATAAACTTAATGGTACATTAACAGCCCCAGATTAAAATGAACTCTCTTAGTGAAGCTGATATAGTCGATGTTCTGTCGAAAATAAATGATTTATCTCGTGGTAAAGATATTTACAGTCTTGGAATTGTTACTAACATCCATATTAAAGATAATAACGTTCAAATTACTTTAGAAGTTGAGAGTCATCGAGCTAATGCATTTGAAGTCATTAGAAATAAAGTAGAGAAATCAGTAAGATCTTTACCGAATGTTTCTAACTGTATCGTTATACTTACAGCTCACTCTGAAAAAAGTACAAATAGTTCTAATAATAATGATATTTCTGAGGAAAGTTCAAAATCTAATCCGAAAAAAAGTATAGTTGTTGAAAGTAATGTTAAAAAATTTGTTGCAATAGCATCTGGTAAAGGAGGTGTGGGTAAATCAACGACTGCAGTTAACATAGCAGTTTCACTTGGGATAGAAGGGTATAGAGTTGGTTTATTAGATGCTGATGTCTATGGTCCATCACAGCCTAGAATGCTTGGTGTTTCTGGAAGGCCAAAAGCAATCCATGGTGATATGGTTTCACCTATCAAAAACCACGGTATTTCACTTATGTCCATGGGTTTATTAGTTCCTGATGAAACTGCGATGGTATGGCGTGGCCCTATGGTTCAGTCTGCTCTAACTCAAATGTTAAATAATGTTGTATGGGGTGATTTAGATGTAATGGTTATTGATTTACCACCGGGTACAGGNGATATTCAAATTTCATTGGCTCAGCAAGTTAAATTATCTGGTGCAGTAATTGTATCTACTCCTCAAGACATCGCATTATTAGATGTAATAAAAGCAATGACAATGTTTGAAAAAGCAGGAGTAAAAGTTCTCGGGATGGTACAAAACATGTCTTTTTGGGAGTGTCCAGATTGTGGCAGGAAAGATTATATATTTGGACAGGACGGTGTGTCATTGGAAGCATCAAAAAGAAAACTTGAATTATTAGGGCAAATACCTCTTAATACAAATATAAGGCAAGGTTCTGATTCAGGTACGCCAGTTGTTATTTCGTCACCTGGTTCAACTGAAGCAAAATGTTACCGTGATATAGGAAAAAAACTTATTAAAGATTTAGAAATTTAATTTAAGTTTATTGATAAATTTAGGTAATTTAATTTAAAGAGAATTTTATGTCAGAACATTTTGAATTTTACGAATTGGATCCACCAAAAGAGGGTGATCAACCTCAACTGCCACCTATGTTTAGTTCACAGGAGGTTTTAAATGGTCAAAGTGTATTTAATAAAGCAGTTACTGCAGCAAATTCAGGTGATGTTGGTACTGTTTTTTATTCTTGTGATGAGGGAATACTAAATGTTGCAATAACCCTTAATCCTGAAGTCATAAAATCTAAAGCAATTCAGGTTCACTACTTAATGACATTAGGATTAAGTGATACTCTCGCAGCTTTAGTGCCTCCCGAAATTGAGATTTCACATATTTGGCCTAATTTAATGTTTATGAACAGAGGTGTAATGGGACAAGTGTTGCTTTATTCTTCGGATGAAGAATTAAATGAAGTGCCCTCTTGGATAGTAACAGGTGTTCAAATTAGACGTGAAGTCGAATGTTTAAAATTTCATGAAACAATTGAAGCAACATCTTTTGAAGATGAAGGCGCTTCATTCTTGTCAAATGTTCGAGTTATAGAAGCAATTACACGACATTTCTTTGTTTGGCTAAGTACTTGGCAAGATAAGGGCTTTAAACCAGTTTACGATACATGGATGGAAAGAATAGTGCCAAAATTTACTGTAAAAGAAGTATCTGAGGAATTCAAAGGCACTTGGATAGGGTTGGATGAAAATGGATTAGGACTTTTCAAAAACAATAAAGACCACTTTTCTTTATCTTTAAATGATATTAATTTGAAAAATGAAATTTCCAAAAACAATTAGATTTGATAATTCAGATTTAAATATTTTTGAAAATCCTTCTGAGGAAGGAGAATGGGCAATTTCAGGAGCATTTGAATTCTCAAATGATACTAAAGAAAATTTAAAGGGAAAAAGAAAACAAAGCTTTTCAAATGGTTTCCTTGGTCTAGATTCCTTTGGAAGATCAACTTTCGTTTCAATTTCAAGTATTGATGAACCTGAAAAAGTAATGATTGTAAAAAAATTAGCTAAATTATTTGTGCAAAGTTATGGAGCTCCTGACATAATTAAAGCTTCAAGTGTTGCTGAAGAAGAGGTTAATTTCATGATAGACGTTTGCAGTGACCATGATTTAGGTTCATTATTGACTGTTTTTAGAACATTGGAAAATGATGGCATTCATGAAAAATTCAGGCATATACCTAAAGGTGACGCCTGTTCAAACCAAAAAATTTGGACTACAGTCACAGATGAAAATTAATTAATAAAAAAAAATTGTATAATGGTTTTACTTGGTCAAGATTTTTGGAAATCCTCAGGGTGGCATCTTTTAGATAAAAATGANGAAGGTTATCTTAATGTAACTGAAGATTTTATTGCTGCTTATTTTGAGAGGCCTGAACTCGTACCAATTGAAGAATCTTGTAGTAATGAGAGAGACCTTCATAAAAAACTGACTTTAAACCCTACTATGAAAGTAGAGAATAAAGATCTTGAAAAATTTAAGGATAAAGACTCAGCGTTTAATTATCAAATGGTCTTAAACTTTAGAGATTTTATATTGCAACAATTGACGCTTGAAACTGCTCTTGTAAATATTTCAAAGGGTGAAAAAATAAATTTTCCACCTCTTTTTGTTAGTCAAATTGTACATGTAATTGTCAGATCNATTGTAGATGGCTGGGTTGACCCAATACACTTAAGNGCCTCAGAAATACTTTTTAGGGAACAAAGCGTAACCTTAGATAATGGGCGAATTATGGTCGCAGACCGTTCTACTGTTCAATTTCAAACACAACAAAGTTCTCTAAATACTGAAAAAAATCCATCAAATATGACACAAATTGATATTCTTACTGAGGATAGCGGCAATGAGTATTGGGGAAGATCAGATAATTTTGATACAGCAATTGATATTGCTTTTGGTCAACCAGGACTAGATGGTTTGTGCAGAGTATATGAAGCATGGATAGCACATTTTTTAAAATTTTCTTGTCAGATCAGACCGATGTCAAAAATTGAGGATGATAAATGGAAGTGGCATATTGGATTGGATGTTTCATCAAACTCAATATTAAACGATTTATACAATGGTAAAGAAGTTTCTGAACAGCAACTTAAGCAAATTCTAGCTTTGTTTTCTTTAAATCCTGATAATAAAAATATTTTCAAAGAAGATATGAGGGGGTATCCAGTTTATCTTGGTTTATCAATGAATGAATTCGGAGTTATAAGTTGTAAACCTCAAAATTTACTGGTTAATTTGCCTATTCTAAATTAGTTATAATCATCTGTTGTCCTTGGTTTAGGTCTTTCGCCTACATCCATAATTTTATCATCTTGTTTAAATTGTTCTTCAACTCTACAATCTTCGCACATTAAAATTAGATCAATTCTTTTCTCATCAACAAACATTGAATGATTTGATAATCGTTTTTGAATAGACTCAATAGATTTCTGTGTCCCAAAAATCTTTCCGCAAACTTTACATGGAAATGGTTTGTCCTCAACTTTTAACTCACTTGACATTGAACTATCGGCTAGATTGATTTGGGGCTTAAGTGAAATCACTTTTTCAGGACAGGTTTTAACGCATATACCACACTGAATGCATGCGTCTTCTCTGAAAAGTAGTTGAGGTGTTTCAGGATTGTCCTGTAAAGCTCCCGCAGGACAAGCACTTACACAAGCCAAGCATAAAGTACAATTATTTTCATCAATGGTCACATTACCATAGGGTGACCCCTGTGGTAATTCTATCACATCAGTTTTGAATTTATTCTCTTTAGATAGGCCTTTAAGGGCTGTACGAACAATGTTTTTATTTGTGCCAGTGGCAACATATTGTGTATGGTTAAACTTCTGGGGTTTTTCCAGTTTAAGAAGCTCATCGTTCAATTTTTCTGGATCATTTGTTTCTATAGCTTTGTAAAAAGCCTTTCCATTAGAAATCTCTCCAACCATGGCATTGGCAAGGTTTATTTGATCATAAAGAGTTTCATTTTCTATATTTTTCTGAGGATTACAGAGTACCAAAACATTTGAAAATCCTGCAGCTGTGGCTCCTACAAGTAAATCATGGCCTACTCTTCCAGTTGAATGAATTTCTATTGGAATTAGATCATGGGGGAGACCATCATATATTCTTGATAAATAAGAAATAATTCCTGCCCCATGTGCGCTGTCATGAAACAATAATTTTGGCATTTGATTTTCAATTCTTAGGTAATTACTAGAGATTTTTTGCAATCTATTCAACAAATGGCTTGATGAAGGCCATATCACATCAGCTGCCCCAGATGGGCATACTGCACCGCATAAACCGCATCCACCACAAACAGCAGTATTTATATCAACAGTATCTCCATTGATTTGAATTGCATTGGCTGGACAAACTTCTAAGCATTTCGAACATCCAGTGATTTTATTTCGAGAATGCGCACATAAATTTTCATCAAAATTTACGTAAATTGGCTTCTCAAATTCACCAATTTTAGTTTGAGCATCAAGTATGAGCTTTTGAAGAGCTGTTTTGTCTTCAGGATTAACTTTATAGTAACCATCCCTCTTTTCATGAGAGCTAATTAAAGGATCGCTGCCAGATAAATCAATAAAGATATCGCACTCAGATGATACGTCTTGGCTAACATCTCCAAAAATAATTTCATCTTTACTTTGTGGAAGAGCTTCAGCAAAATTGTCAATTTTCACTTCAAAATTTCCAAAATACCCCTTTAAGCTTTTAACTTTACCAATTAATATATTAAAATTAGTATTTGTTGGTGGTATAATTGATATGTTTTTAGTAAGAAGTGCGCTAACACCCAAATATTCAGACAATGCTTCTGCAACTTCAATAACTCGTTCATTGTCTCCGTATATTAAGCACCTGCCAGCAGAATTAAATGATAGGCTCCTAGAAGTGTTTTTAGAATTCAACATTTCAACTGCATCTAAAATTTGGGAAGAGATTTTAGCAGATGCCTTTTTAGATGATTTTGACCATCCTGATGTTTCCCGAATATTAAAAAAATATGGTATTTCTTGATTATTCTCTTCTGCAATTTCAGTAAAAAGTTTTGTTTGTTGGGTGCAAGCAACTGCAATTTTTTTGTTATTTTCCGAAGAATTTATAAGCGCACTTTCAAATTCATTAATTTCATTTGTGCACAATGAGTTAAAAATTTTTGGTTTGCTTTCTAAATTACAACCATCTCCAATCTTTTTTGGATCAAGTGGCATTGTTTCACCACAATTACATATCAAGACTTCTGTTTCGTTGATTTCCATAATTATACTAACTTACTGATTTTGTTTATTAAAAAATAAAATTTTAATTTTTTGCAAATTTATTGCATTATTCTAACATAGAAGAGGGGTACAAACTGTCAATGTTCAAATTAAATAATTAATGTTGAATTGATGGTAATTGGGAAAAGTGATGTCAGAAATAAAACCTGAGTTTAAACATGTTTTAATGCCTGTTAGAGTAATTTTAAAACGTAGTGTCTCAAATAATAAATGGATTGACCACACGTGGTCTGTAGTTGATGTCCTTCCAGGAAGTGGAAATAATGACAGCACAATAAAGCCTATATTTGAAGATAAAAAAAATGATAAGTATGACTTATTTAAAGTTGAAACTGAAATTGATCTTCACAGAGCAGAAGCTGAAGCATATGTTGAGAATTTAGGTTCAACAGATCCAGCCATTTACGTTGTTTTAAGTCCTGATGCGCCTGATAGCGATCCTACTGATTATGGCGTTACTCTTGATAGTGTTTGCCTATCTCCCTATAGAATTCAAGACTATGAAGATATTGGTGAAGATATAATTGAAAAATTTAAATTAGAAGGTGCTATAGCAAATTTCTTAGAAGACTTTGTAAAAAATCACTTTAAGCCTGAAAAATTTATTAAAAGGAAAAGGGATCGAAAAGATAAAACAGATCTAGTTGTTGAAGGTAAGGGTGATCCAAGAATACGTCAAAAGTCTGATGTTTACAGAGCGCCAAAAAGAAATATTAAAAAAAATTGAGAACAATTAACATATGAAAAATAATGATAAAGATGATAATTTGGGAAATGATTCCAGTTTTTTAACTAGGTGGTCTAAAAGAAAGTCTGAGTCAAACGAAGTTTCTTCAAAAAGTGAGCAAAATGAAAAAAACACTCTTGATGTTAAGGATGAGTTAAAAGAAGAAGAGAATAAACTCTCAAATGATGAGCTTGCTGAAAAATATGAAGTCACAAATCCTGAAAAAATAGATAATCCACTAGATCTTAAGAAGATATTAAAAGAAAATCTTCCTGATAGACTGAAACAAGTTGCATTAAGAAAATTATGGAAATTAGTCCCTGCCTATGGAGAAATTTCAGAATTAGTTGAGTATGGTGAAGATTTTACTGATGCTGCAACTGTTATAGAAAATTTACAGACATCTTATATTGTTGGGAAAGGTTACATAGATAAAGTCGTAGAAAAAAGTAAAGACTTAATTACAGACGATGATAATTTATCACAAGAGGATAAAGTTTCAAATAATAAAGCTTCAAAGAAGAAAAGTGCTAAAGCAAAAAATTCTCAATCTAATGAAGAAGTTGAAAAACATAATAAAAAAATTGATAAAACAATCAAGTATGAAGAAACAAACCGCATTTCAGAGAAACATCATAATTATGAAGATGAAAGTGAAAATAAAGTAAGTTATAAAGAGAAAGAAAATATATCGTTAGAAACTGATTCCAATAGTAAACCATTAAAAGCGTCTAGAATGGTCTTTGTTAAAAAATAAAATTTTAATTTTAATTAAATATATCTCAAATTTAAATCTGATCCTTAAATCTTTAAAACCAATTATTCTAAGTATTCCAATAAATATCAAAACAGTACAAAAATAGTACTATTTATAATAAAATTTATATCGATATTTATATTTTTTTTGGAATAAAAAATGCTTGTAGGGTCGCTAAAATTGTGGTTAAGTGATTCTTAAGTACTTGATTTTATTATATAAATCAGTACTGAATTAGTACTAATTAGTTTAAATGTTTAAATATGCATAATTTAAAGAACGACAATAGTATATCCGAAGAAGATAAAATTCGCTCAGATATGTATTGTTTTTTAGCTGGAGTTCTTCAAAGAGAGCCTTCTGACGATCTCGTTAGAGGGTATAATGATTTGAAAGGTGACAAATCAGATATTGGTAAAGCATTTAGTGTTTTATCAGATTTATCTAAAAAGGTTAGTTCCAATGATATCAGGAATGAATATCAAAACTTATTCATTGGTGTCGGAAGGGGTGAGTTATTACCGTTTGGATCATTTTACATCACTGGTTTTTTACATGATAAGCCACTCGCTTCTATTAGAAGAGATTTAAACGCAATGGGAATTAAAAGAGGTGACGATTTCAAAGAGCCCGAAGATCATATTGCTTGTTTGTGTGAAATCATGTCGGGAATGATTACTGGTGAATATGGTAAATATTTTTCAGTTCCCGAGCAAAGAAGTTTTTTTAAAAAACATATTCAGCCTTGGGCTGAGCATTTTTTTACAGATTTAGAAGGAGCAAAGTCTGCAATTTTTTATTCACCTGTTGGAACAATAGGTAAGTTGTTTATTAAAATTGAAGAGGAAGCTTTTTCAATGGATGCATCAAGGTAGCGTTGGCCCTTGTTGTTTAATTGCCTTTTAGGCGACATTAATTAAGGAGACAGGTAAATGTCAAAAAATAAAGAGAAAGTCGATAGAAGAAAATTTCTAAAGATGTCGGCTGTGGGTGCTGCTGGTGGAGCTGCTGTTATTGCTTCAAAATCAGTTTCTGCAGACACAAAAAGTTTTAGTAATAAGACTGGTTACAGGGAAACTGAACTAGTTAAAACTTATTACTTATCAACAAGATTTTAATTGCAACAAAATTTAAAAGGAGAATAGATTATGTTGAGAAAGAAGACGAATGGGGTGGCGATTGGCTCCCGTACATCATCTTTCATTGGTAAAGNTGCTTCAAAGNTTGTNGACAGAAGAACTTTTTTAAGAAGTTCTGGTCTNGCAGTTGGCGGTATTGCGGCAGTTACAGCTTTATCTGGAAAAATGGTTAAACCAGCATTAGCANCAACAGCTGGTGGAAACATATCAGTAAAAAAATCAGTTTGCTCACACTGTGCAGTTGGTTGTACGGTAATGGCCGAAGTCCAAGATGGTGTTTGGACNGGACAAGAGCCTGGATGGGACAGCCCNATAAACCTTGGTGCACATTGTGCAAAGGGTGCATCAGTTAGAGAAACTGCTCAGGGCGAAAGAAGATTAAAATATCCTATGAAATTAGTTGCTGGTAAGTGGCAAAGAATTAGTTGGGATGAAGCCATTAATGAAATTGGCGATAAAATGCTCGATATAAGAAAATCTTCAGGTCCAGATTCAGTTTACTGGTTAGGCTCAGCGAAGCATGGAAATGAACAAGCTTATTTGTTTAGAAAGCTTTACGCTTACTGGGGNTCTAATAATGGGGATCACCAAGCAAGAATTTGTCACTCAACAACTGTTGCAGGAGTNGCAAATACTTGGGGTTATGGTGCAATGACAAATTCATTCAATGATATCCATAACTCAAAAGCAATTTTTGTAATTGGTGGTAATCCTGCTGAAGCTCATCCAGTATCTTTAGTGCATTTAATGAAAGCTAAAGAGCAAAATAACGCACCTTTAATTGTTGCAGATCCTAGATTTACTAGAACTGCAGCTCACGCTGACGAGTATATTAGATTTCGTCCAGGTTCTGACGTTGCTTTGATTTGGGGTATTTTGTATCACATTTTTGAAAATGGTTGGGAAGATAAAGAATTTATTCGCCAGCGTGTTTGGGGAATGGATCAAATTAGAGAAGAAGTTGCAAGATGGACACCTGAGGAAACAGAAAGAGTTACTGGCGTTCCAGGGTCACAGTTAAAACGTGTAGCTAAGGTTATGGCTAACAATAGACCTGGNACCTTTATTTGGTGTATGGGTGGAACACAGCATACAACTGGTAATAACAATACCAGAGCATATTGTGTTTTTCAGTTGGCTCTTGGAAACATGGGAGTAACAGGTGGTGGAACAAATATTTTCCGTGGTCACTGTAACGTTCAAGGTGCTACAGACTTTTGTGTTTTATCACACTCACTACCTGGNTANTATGGNCTNTCAGGCGGTGCNTGGGCNCACTGGTCNAGNGTTTGGGGNGANGACCTTGATTGGNTNAAAGGNAGATTTGATAAAATCAAGGGNAAAGACGGCAAAGAGAAGTCGTTAATGAACCTAAAAGGCTTTCCTGTTTCNAGATGGATNGANGGAGTTCTNGAAGACAAGGAAAANATGGATCAGCCTGATAATTTAAGGGCGATGGTTTTTTGGGGTCATGCTCCTAACTCTCAAACAAGACTTCCTGATATGAAAAAGGCAATGGAAAAGCTTGATTTGATGGTTGTTATTGATCCTTATCCAACAATGTCTGCTGTACTTTCAGATAGAACAGATGGCGTNTATTTGTTGCCAGCATGNACTCAGTTTGAGACATANGGNTCTATTACAGCNTCTAACAGNACNATTCANTGGAGAGAGNANATTATNGAACCTTCNTTNGANTCANTNCCAGANCATACNATNATTTATAAGTTTGCAAAAAAACTTGGTTTTGCTGATCGNATGTTNAGAAANATTAANGTNNANAATGACGAGCCTCTTATTGAAGATGTTACTCGCGAATGGAACAGTGGAATGTGGACAATTGGATATACTGGTCAGTCTCCAGAGCGTCTAAAAGCCCATATGAAGTATCAGCATACATTTGATAAGACTACACTTCAAGCTGTTGGTGGTCCATTAGATGGTGAATATTATGGTATGCCATGGCCTTGCTGGGGCACACCTGAAATGAAACATCCAGGAACACCTAATTTGTATGACACATCTAAGCCAGTTGCTGAGGGTGGGTTATGTTTTAGAGCTCGTTTTGGAGTTGAGCGTGATGGTGAAAATCTTCTTGCAGAAGGATCATATCCAGTAGGTTCAGAGATCAAAGATGGTTANCCACAATTTACAATGGGTATGCTTAAAGATCTTGGATGGGATAAAGATCTTACCACAGATGAAAGAAATTTCATTGAAGGTTTAGCTGGAGATAAAACAAACTGGAAAACAGACCTTACTGGAGGTATTCAAAGGGTAGCAATTAAGCATGGTTGCGCACCATTTGGTAATGCCAAAGCAAGAGCTGTTGTATGGACATTTCCAGATCCAGTTCCAATCCACAGAGAGCCACTATACACTAACAGACGTGATTTAGTAGCTGACTATCCTACATATGAAGATAGACACGCTTACAGACTTCCAACTATGTATAAGTCTATACAAGATGTTGATCATTCTAAGAANTTTCCAATGATTTTAACATCAGGTCGCTTAGTTGAATATGAAGGTGGTGGTGATGAAACGCGTTCAAACCCATGGCTTGCAGAATTACAGCAAGATATGTTTGTCGAAATTAATCCTAGAGATGCAAATACTATAGGAATAAGAGACGGTGATATGGTTTGGGTAAGAACACCAGAAGGTGCAAGTATTAAGGTAATGTCAATGATTACCGAGAGAGTTGCAGCAGGTGTAGCGTTTCTACCTTTTCATTTTGGTGGACATTACCAAGGTGAAGATCAAAGGCATAAATACCCAGAAGGAGCAGATCCATATGTATTAGGTGAGGCTGCGAACACAGCTATGACTTATGGATATGACTCAGTAACTCAGATGCAGGAATCTAAGTGTTCCTTATGTCTGATTGAACGTGCGTAAAGGAGGTATATCATGGCACGAATGAAATTTTTATGTGATGCAGAAAGATGTATTGAATGTAACGCATGTGTAACTGCATGTAAAAATGAACATGAAGTACCTTGGGGTGTTAACAGAAGAAGAGTTGTAACAATCCAAGACGGTAAACCTGGTGAGAGATCAATCTCNGTTGCATGTATGCATTGCTCAGATGCTCCATGTATGGCAGTATGCCCAGTTGATTGCTTTTATCAAACAGATCAAGGTGTTGTTCTGCATTCAAAGGATCTATGTATTGGATGTGGTTACTGTTTTTATGCATGTCCTTTTGGAGCTCCTCAATTTCCACAATCTGGTAATTTTGGCTCAAGAGGTAAAATGGATAAATGTACTTTCTGTGCAGGTGGACCAGAAGCTGATATGTCTGATAATGAATTCCAAAAGTATGGAAGAAACAGACTTGCTGAAGGAAAGCTTCCACTTTGTGCAGAAATGTGTTCTACAAAAGCACTCCTAGCTGGTGATGGCGATATCGTCTCTGATATATTCAGAGAAAGAGTTGTTGCTAGAGGATTTGGAGCTGGAGCATGGGGTTGGGGAACAGCCTACTCCATGAAAGGAACTTAATATAATATTTTATATGGGGCCAATTTTGGCCCCATATTATTTCTAATAAATTAAATAATTTAAAATTTGAGTGTTTAATTAATGAAAACTATATCTAAGAATCTGTTTTATTCATGTATGGTTCTATTTTCTTTTACTCTATATGGATGTAAAAAAGAGGAGCAAGGAAGACCTTTGTCATATAATAAAGGTGTGTATGAGGGTGCCCCAGACTCAACATTAGACGAAAATTCAGTATTTATACTTAAACAAAGAACTTCAGGTCAATCCTGGTATTAATATATAAATTGGAGCCTATAAATGATTTTTAAAAATATTTCTGTTAAAAATTTTTATATTTTAATTTTTTTGTCANTATTTATTGTCTTAAANTTTAGTTTTAATTCTTTCTCACAAACAGCAGGNCAAGTNCCTGGTTCTTCTTTAGGNTTAAATTCAGATGCTGATTTATGGAGATATATCAGNCAAGGTAATTCTGGTGACTCNCAAATAGGTCAATTAGGATCAGAATTGTCCGCCGTTATGATACAATCAGAAGGTGANAACTGGAGATCAATNAGAAACGGACCCTTATCAAGNTATGGTGCATANGGGTTNATAGGNATGCTTATTTTATTAGCATGGTTTTATTCTTATCGAGGAAGAATAAAAGTNGCNAANGGNTTTTCNGGNNAAACAATNACTAGATTTAAAGCNATNGAANGNTTTTCNCATTGGTTAATGGCAGGTTCATTTGTTGTACTTGCACTTACAGGATTAAATATGGTTTATGGTAAATTTGTACTTCTACCAATAATTGGTCCTGATGCATTCTCAGCTTTAACTGTTGGAGGAAAGTACGCTCATAATTTCTTAGCATTTGCATTTATGGTTGGACTTGCAATGTCCTTTGTGTGTTGGGTAACACACAATATTCCGTCAAAATTAGATATTGAATGGTTAAAACAAGGCGGTGGTTTGTTTAGTGATGATGCTCATCCACCAGCTAGAAANTTTAATGCTGGTCAAAAGATAATTTTTTGGGCTGTTATGTTAGGTGGTTTATCAATCAGTTTATCAGGTTGGGCACTTTTGTTTCCATTTGAGACCAAAATGATGGCAAAAACTTTTGGTATTCTTAATATGGTTGGTTTTAATCTGTCTACAGATCTAACCCCTTTACAAGAACAACAACTTCAAACAATATGGCATGGTATAGTTGGGTTAGTTCTCATAATTATTATTATTGCACATATTTATATCGGTTCATTAGGTATGCAAGGTGCTTTTGATGCGATGAATAGTGGTGAAGTTGATAGAAATTGGGCTAAAGAACATCATGGTTTATGGGTTGAAGAAGAAGATCAAAAAGCTAAAGATACTGGTAAAGACGGTATTAAACAACCCGCTGAATAATCAAAAAAAGAATTTTTTAAAATCTGAAGGAAGTTTTTTAAACTTTCTTCAGTTATCCTTTTTATTGGGGTTTTTGATTACATGCCCGTTTATTTCATTTTCACAAGAAAAAATTATTGGTCATGGTGGGCCGGTTAAAGGTTTAACTGTTTCTAAGACAGGGCTATTAGTAAGTACAAGTTTCGATTACTCATCTATTGTATGGTCTGTTGATAAAATGAATGAGTTANCCTCATTGACTGATCATTTGGCAGCAGTAAATGTAGCAAAATTTTCTCCAGATGATAAAAAACTAATTACTGGTGGAGATGATATGAGAGTTCTTGTTTATGATGTTGAAAAACTCTCAATTAACTCATCTGCGCGTGAACTTGGTTCACACTTGGGTAANGTTTCTGATGTAGAGTTTTCTAAAAATGGTGATTTAATGGCTTCTTCTGGTTGGGGAGGCAATGTAATTATTTGGGACATGCATAATGAGAAGGAATATTTATCAACAAATGCAGGTCACAGGGGTCCAATAAATGCTGTTCAATTTTCAAATGATGGAAAATATTTATATACATCTGGATATGATGGCACAATTCGGAAATTTGATATTTTCAATAATAATTCTAAGGGAATAGTGGTGTCCCATGGGTGGGGTATAAATGTTTTCTTTATAGATGAAGAAAAAAATTCAGTAATTTATGGAACAACAGACGGCTCTGTTATTTTATATGATTTTAATGAAAATAAAGAAAAATTAAAAATAGGAGATGAAAGAACACCTGTTTTAACAATGTGCATAGACAATGGGGAAACAATAATAGCTCTAGGAAATGCAAAAGGCCGAGTTATAATGATTAGTCTTGAAGATTATTCACTGGTTAGAGATTTTAGAGCAGCTCATGGTCCAGTTTGGGCTTTAGCTCTAAAAAATGATACGACAATGCTATATGTTGGAGGCTTGGACGATTTTATAAATCAATGGGATTTAGTAACATATCCTCAACCAGTTATTGTACCTCCAGGCCCAGCTCGAAGATTTAATCCAAGTCTTGCAATGACTAATGGTGAAAAACAATTTGCTCGAAAATGTAGTGTTTGTCATACTCTTGAACCTGATGGTAAAAGAAGAGCCGGNCCTACATTGTATAAAGTGTTTGGGAGGATGGCTGGAACACTTGAAGGATATAAATTTTCTCAGGCGTTAATAGATAGTACAATAGTTTGGAATGAGCAAACTATTCATCAATTATTTACTGAAGGTCCTGATGTTGTTTTACCCGGAACTAAAATGCCTATTCAAAGGATGAAAAGTTCTAAAGATAGAGTAGATTTAATTAAGTTTCTAAAAGAGGCTACAGAATAAAATAAAAAAATAATATTTGAAAAGTTTTTATAAAAAAACTAAAATGTATNAAACTACAAAAGGTTAAAAAATGAGAGTAATTATATTAAGTTCATTAGTTGCAATAGGAATAGCTATAGTTTCTTATTACGTTCTTAATGGAATAGCTGTCGATACTGCTACAGCACTTTCAGGCTCCTCTGTTAGATTATAGTTCTTATTTAGGTAAGTATTCTTTTTTCCACTTAAGTACTATATTGAAAGACACAGATATTCTTTCAACATGGCATAAATTAGGATGGACAAAATGATGTAAAAATGCTGGCCAAAGAAGTAGTTCTCCAGATTTAGGATTGTGTCTGAATTCAGGGTCAACTTGTTTGTCACCATTTATTGATATCATATTTGCCTGTGGTCTTGGGTCATAAAAACTTATATTGTTTGGATTTAGATCATTTCTGCTACCAATACTTGGATCATCCGAAGGAACAGATACATAGTATGTACCACTAAGCCATGAATGTGGATGGTTGTGGAGGTTGTGGTAGTCTCCAAATCTATTTATATTTGGCCAAGCTTGAATATGAAAATCAACATCGTATTTAATACCAGCATTTTTTGTATAATCAAAAGTTGCTTTTCTAAAACAATCGCTAAGCCATTTTATAACAGGATGATCAATTTCAAGAAATTCTTGATCTAAATACTGAGTTGTTAGGTCACTTCTTTCATCATCTAATTCATTTATAAATTCACTTAAAACCTGATTAGCCATCTCAGATCCAGGAAGTATCACAGACATTATTGTGGTTGGCCAAAGATTATGAAATACTGGACTGGTACTCATTTTACTCTCCAAAGGATGTTCACATGAAGAATAACATTTTTATATTAAATTATAAAATAATTACTTTTAGTTGTTTGATCATTTTGTTTATCTCNCCTGCATATGCAGACTTTAGTAAAACATGGGANATTGCTTCACCATCAGTTGTCTCTGTCTTACCGACATGGCCAGGTTACAATAAGCCAGGTTTCGGCGCTCCTGCTGGNACTGCTCCAGAAGGATCTGGTGTAATAGTATCAAATAATGGTTTAATAGTAACAGCCTCTCATGTTGTTAGCAGAGCTACTGATGTTATTGTTCGTGATATCAATGGGAATAAGTTTAATGCAGAAGTTATATTTGATGATCCACTTACAGACTTAGCGCTTTTGAAAACTAAAATTAATAATAATAAAATTNATATAAATTTAAAAAGACCAAAAATTGGATCTAATACCTGTCTAATAAGTAACTCGTTTGGTCTTGACTTGAATATTACTTGTGGAATTGTCTCATCAAATAGAAAGTCTGGTATAGGCTTTAACTCTAAAGAGGATTTTATTCAGATTGACGCCGCAGCTAACCCTGGATCTTCAGGTGGAGCTGTTGTTAATGAAAATGGAGAATTGATTGGTATTATGAGTGGAATTTTTACAAAGCAAAGTGATACAAATGTTGGTGTTAACTTTGCTATATCATCAGAACTTTTAATTGAAACGATTTCGCATTTATTAAAATGAGTATAATTATAAAAATATTATTAATTTTTATTTTCAATATTTTTATTCTGCATCAATCATTTGCTTTAAATTTAGATCTTAAATTCCATAAAGAAACAATAAATGACTATTGTGATTTCTTATATAATAAAAAAGATAATTTATTTTCGAGTGATCATTGGAGAGTAGAGGAAGTAAATAATATCAAAGAGTACTTTCATCTTTCTAGTAAAATTAAAATAAAAATATTTCCATTTATTAGAGGAGAAAAAATCAACGGTATAAGATTTACTTTTTATAATGAAAACGAGGAGCCATTACTTTTAGTTAATGTCGATAAAAAATGTAATATTATGGTTTCAAGACTAATTCAAAGAGATATTACTGGTAAAATTTTTTCAATTGATAATCTTTCTTCAGATCTTTCTAAAGTTAAATCNTCTGAGTATTTTAACCCACCTTTAAAAAAACAAAAACCATTTAAGGGTATTAAGGTTGCAATTGTTGATACTGGTGTAAATTATAATCTCGATTTTATTGCTGATAAAATATCTAGAATAGATGAATCAAATTTGACTGGTTATGATTTTGAAGATGATGATAGCCTGCCTTATGACATAGATACTGGTCGTTCTGTTTTTTTCCCAATGCATCATGGCACATCAGTATCAAGTATAATATTACGTGAAGCACCCATGTCAGAGTTAGTTGTTTATAGATTTCCAAGGTCAGAAATGTGCAAATTTGAAAATTTAATAGAACATATATCTGTAAATAAAATTAAAATAGTTAATCTTTCTATGGGGTCAGTCAATAAAGATGACTGGCAATGTTTTTATAGAGCTGCAAAAAGTAATAAAAATATTTTATTTTTTGTTTCTGCAGGAAATGATGGGAAGAATATTGATTTTGATAAAATTTATCCAGCTTCATTTGATCTTGAAAATATAATTGTTGTAACTTCATCTGATATTTCTGGCAACCTTGCTCAAGGATCAAACTTTGGCAGTGTATCAGTTGATTTTTTGATACCAGGTGAACAAATACCAGTTATAGACCACAGNGGAGTAAAGACAAATGCATCTGGATCAAGTTTTGCTGTTCCAAGAGTTGTTGCAATGGCAATAAGAATTTTATCAAACAATCCTAATGCAAATATATTTGATATAAAGTCAAAATTAATATCAAGAGCTATTCGATCAAATGAAAAAGTGAAATATGGCTGGATACCTGATCCACTTGATAATTATTTATTAAATTAATTTAACGCGTTATTTAAAAAATCTTGAGCCAGTGAAACAGCTCCTGGATTATGAATTTTCATTAAAGAAATTGCATAATNTCCAAAGGCTTTATTTTTTGTGAAAGCAGCAGCCTGAACAGAAAGACGTAAGACTTGNGGATCTTCAGGANTAATTTCTAATAATNTTTTTAGTATTGGAATTTCTCTTTCATAGGATTTGTTTAAGTGCAAAGCTATTGCTAAGGAGTGAAGGCTTGTAGGNCTTTGAGGATCTANATTAGTGCTTTTTTCTAAAAAATATATAGCATCATTCAATAAACCAACTTTGCCAAAGGCTTGACCAGCCATATCTAACAAAAATTTATTATTAGAAAACTCACAGTTATTTTGAATTTTTTTGATAAGTAAATTACTTGGAGATTGTTGATATTCTTTTATTTCTTCTAATCCATCAGCACAAAGACGGATGCTTTTCCCTCTCTCATAAAATTTTTTACTTTCTTTATTATTNAGTTCATAAATATCTTNTAATAANNTAGCNGGAACAGCTTCATTATATTGACCACCTCCAGAAGCTATTATTCCTATAAGGTTCCCTTTATTATCAATTAATGCACCACCACTTGTTCCAGGTAGATTTCTAGTAGAAGAGTGTATNCTAGCTTGTTTATTTNTTTCTATTAGGGAAAGATAAAGTTTTACTTCGCTCAAAAATTCTAATACTATTTCTNCCTATATCAAAAGCCACCATTATTACTTCTTTAGGCTGAAATTCGATGGTTTCGAATTCTATTTTTTGGGATCTNTCAGATAATGACAAAAATATTATATCAGCTGGATGGTCATTTGGAATAGGGATGGCTGCTACAATNTTTTTATCTGGCATTCTAACCAATACTTTTTCACTATCCTCAGCNACATGCTTATTTGTTACAATCAAATCATCTGATAATANAATACCACTTGCAACCATTGTAGGTGTTTTTATAGCAACAACTTTTTTCATCCAATTACAAATTTCATCTTCTTCCAAACAACTTTCGTTTTGAGAAAAAGCTTGTTGGGAGAATATAAAGGTGACAAATATACTTGAGATTATGAAAAATTTTAATTTAATTATAATTTGAGAATTTGAAAAATATTCCATATTAAATAGTTAGTTTAAAAATTAAAAAGTACAATTTAAATGAAAATAAAAAATAATAAAACTAAAAAACCAGGCATTAGATTAAAAGTNTATGTAAGAGAGGATATGGTTGGTGGAGGAAAGCTAGAATTACTTCGAATTGTAGGTGAAACAGGTTCAATTTCTTCTGCAGCTAAAAAAATGGGGCTTGATTATAAAAGAGCGTGGTTTCTTCTTGATACTTTACAAAGATGTTTTAAAGATCCTTTATACGTCACAAGTAGAGGTAGAGGAGTTTCTAGGGGTACTGTTTTAACAGAACTTGGCACTCAGTTAATAATTAGATTTAACAAGACAGATAAAAAAGTAAAAGAAGTTACATCAAGTTTNTTAAAATGGTTAGAAGAAAATCAAAGATTAAAATAATTAACCACCTGTGACATTCATATGTCTTGCAACTGACTTTGTGCCTGATCTTCTATCAATAATAAAATCATGACCCTTAGGCTTACGGTTAATTGCATTATAAACAGCCTCTTTAAGAGCTTCCTCTCCTTTTTCTCTAAGTACAGTTCTTAAATCAGCATTGTCATCTTGGCCAAGGCACATAAAAAGTTCACCTGTGCAAGTCATTCTAACTCTATTACATGATTCACAAAAATTATGTGATAANGGAGTAATGAAGCCAAGTTTNCCNCCAGTCTCNTGGACTTTGACATATCTAGCTGGACCAGCAGTTCGCTCTGGTATGTCGATTAAGTTAAATTTTCGTGACAAGTTTGATCGTACAAGAGAAAGAGGTAAATACTGGTCAAGCCTTCTTTCACTGCCTATATCGCCCATAGGCATTACTTCAATGATAGTCATATCAAAGCCTTCTTGACCACACCAAGTAATCATATCTGCTAATTCTTCATCATTGACNCCCTTTAGAGCAACGGCGTTTATTTTTATTTTGAGGCCTACTCTTTTTGCTTCTTGTAACCCACTTAAAACTTGTTCCAGTTTTCCCCATCTAGTTATTGAAGCAAACTTTTCTTCATTAAGAGTGTCTAATGAAATATTTAGTCTTCTAACTCCTGCATTATATAATTCAGAAGCCATTTTAGATAGTTGACTTCCATTTGTAGTAATAGTTAGCTCTTCTAAACTATTACCAACTTCACTTCCCAAATTATTTATTAGTTGCATTATATTTTTTCTTACAAGAGGCTCACCTCCTGTAAGTCTAATTTTTGAAACACCCATTGATATAAAAGTTTTACACACAAACTCTAACTCTTCTAGAGTTAGNAGGTCTTTTTTTGGCAAAAATGTCATGTTTTCGGACATACAATAAACGCATCTAAAATCACATCTATCAGTTACAGATATTCTGAGATAAGTTACGGCTCTTCCAAAAGGATCAATTAGTTTTTCAGAATTATTATGCATAATATTTTATTCGATATTTAACAAAATTTGTAATATGTTGACTATAACATAAATTAATATTACCACAATTTATAATTAGGTTATTCATGTTAAATAAATTAAGTTTAACTACTTTAAATATATATCTGATAAAGATTTGTTTATTTTCAATATTTATCAATATTTTTTGTTATAAACAAACTNTTGGTAAAGAATATATAATACTACAGTCTACAACTTCTACACAAAATTCTGGTTTGTATGATTATATTTTGCCTAAATTCACTGAGAAAAATGACATTGACGTTCGAGTTGTCGCTGTAGGAACAGGGCAAGCAATAAAAAATGCTCAGAATTGTGATGGAGATGTTTTAATAGTCCACTCAAAAGCATCGGAAGAAATTTTTGTTAAAAGCGGTTATGGCATATACAGAAAAGATCTCATGTATAATGATTTCGTAATTATAGGTCCAGAAAATGATCCAGCTAAAGTAAAATCATCAGATAATGCTTTTGAAGCATTTAAAAAAATATTTAATGAAAGAGCTATTTTTGCATCAAGAGGAGATGAGAGTGGAACTCATAAAGCCGAGATTAAGATATGGAATAATTTGAACATGAACACAAATGATTTTAATGGTGGATGGTATCGTGAACTCGGTCTTGGAATGGGGGCTACTTTAAATGTTGCTGTTCAAATGGACGCTTATGTTTTGAGTGATAGAGCCACATGGCTTGCATTTAAAAATAAACGCCAACATTTAATATTATTTGAGGGAGATGAAAGCTTATTCAATCAATACGGTATAATTCCTGTAAATCCAAACAAATGTCCATCTGTTAAAACAAATCTTTCCAAAATATTTATTGATTGGATNCTTTCAATNGAGGGACAAAATTTNATTTCATCATATAAAAAGAATGGCCAACAACTTTTCTTTCCAAATTAATATTATATTTATCTTATATGTTACATTTAAAAAAGTTATGTGTTGGAATAAAATCTTTTGAAATGCTTCAAGAATGGCAAGATAATGAATTGAAGTGTAATAGACAATTATTTCATACTACAAGAATGAAACCCAAAAAAATAAATGAAATTTTACCAGATGGTTCTATATATTGGATTGCTAAAAATAAATTTTTTGCTCGGCAAAAAATTATTGAATTCCAAGATGTCATAAGAAGAGACGGTAAAAGTGCTTGCAAAATAATTTTTGATAAAAAACTATATAAAGTTGCTGGTATTGCCCACAGNCCCTTTCAAGGCTGGAGATACTTAACACAAGAAAAANTACCACAAGATATTTTTTCAGATAAAAATAATAATGAAATACCATCTTCGATGATGGCAGAATTAAATGAGTTTGGTNTTTTATAGATTAAGCAGCTATTNTTGGGCTTATAAGTCGAGGTTTAGTATTAAAANTNTCTAAAAGCTCTTTAATTTTTTTNGAACAAGACCAATTAACGAGCTGCATATCACCATTAATATTCTCAACTAATGCAGTGCAAGATTCTACCCAATCTCCACAATTCAAGTAATCAACTTTACCAATTTTTCTAGTTTCTGCATGGTGAATATGGCCACAAATTACTCCATCCATTTTTCTTTTAGATGCNGCTTCTGAAATTCTTTTTTCAAAATCTGATACAAAATTTACTGCAAGCTTAATCCTTCTTTTTAACCACGCTGATAAAGCAAAATATTCATAACCGAAGAAAGATCTAATAGAATTGAGGTAGCGATTTANCTTAAGAGTAAAATTGTATAAAACATCACCTAATATGGCAAGCCATTTTGCATGNTTAACGATGTTGTCATATTGGTCGCCATGGATTACCAAATATTTCTTTTTCTTCAGGGTTCTATGAGTGATTTCAGAGCAAAATTTTATTCCACCCATACTAAAATTACCAACTTTTCTAAGAAAATCATCGTGATTTCCTGATACGTAAATTACTTTTTTACCTTCTTCAGAAAGCTTAATCAATTTATCTAATACTTTTCCATGGCTATCAGGCCAATGCCATTTTTTATTTAATTGCCAGCCATCAATTATATCACCTACTAAATAAATAGCTTCAGCAGTAGATTTATTCAAAAAATCCAATAANTTTTCAGCTTGAGCACCCTTACTTCCTAAATGTGCATCAGAAATAAAAATTGATTTAAACTTTAGTTTATTCATCAATAATCCTTACAAACTTTCGTATTCTAGTTGTTGAATATATATATATTATTTTCATTTTTATCAATCTAATTAAAAATTATTTGTTATTTTCATTTTCTTCATTTATCTCAATTTCTGGGTTCAAAGAAACAGAAATTGGTGTGTTTTTAATTGGTACAGAAATAAAAGGCCCTTGGCCTTCTTGCGGTATTGCGGGCCTCCTAGTCATTCTCCAAAGTGCATAGATNCCAAGAGAAAAATGTATTACACCCATAACAGGTAGGAAACCATTTAACCCAAAAACTTTTATACTTACTGATGCAATTGGAGGTCCTGCAATCATGCCTAATCCACAAGCAAAAATAAGAGTTCCTGCTGCTGAAGTCATTTGCTTTGGAGTAAGAAAGTCATTGGCATAACTTACACATAATGAATACATGGGGTTACATGTCCCGCCATATAAAATTATAAAGACAATAAACCAAAACAAATTTGAAGGTGAAATTATTCCTGCTAAAATTACGAAACTACAAGAAAAAAAAGCTGTTACAGTTATAATTAATCTTCTATCGAAAATATCTGATAATTTACCGATGGGCCATTGAAATATTACTGCACCAAATGTCCAACAACCAAAGAGAATTCCAGTCAATTGATTGTCTATTCCAGATTGNGTTGTCCAAACTGAAAACATTCCAAAAAACATTGCATTAGCAATGCCATAAATAATAATTGCAACAACAGCTAGTGGGGATACACTATACATTTTTTTAAGAGGCATGCTTTCTAAAACCTCAAAATCAGGTACTTTAGCAGCAGTAATTAGAATTGGAGCAGCAGCTACTGATATAATTATTGAGGTTAGTAAAAATAGATCAAATTTCATAGGGTTTGAAATACCGAGTAGTAATTGACCCACAATTAAACTGCCCATTTGTACTATCATGTATATTGATAATATTTGTCCTCTATTTTTATTATCTGATGCATTGTTCAACCAACTTTCAGCAACGAGATATATCCCTGAGAATGATAACCCAGTTAAAACCCTCATAAAAAACCATAAAATTGGATCAGGAAAAAGAGAGTGCATAAGTATTGTTGAACTAGCAATAGCTGAAAATGCACCGAAAACTCTTACATGGCCTACTTGTTGAACTAATCTAGGCCCTAATTGAGAGCCAATTAAAAATCCCCAGTAATATCCAGATATTACAATACCAGTTGTAAAAGTGCCAAAATCTTCTAATGACGCTCTTACACCAAGTAATGAGGCTTGTAGACCGTTTCCAGATTGTATAAGTGCAATTCCCAAGAATAAAGGCCATATGGTAATAATAGCTCTAAGCATTTTCAACTTTTTTTAAATATTGATGGATCATTATTTATAAAATTAGTGTAGACTAAAATTAATATAAATCTTATGTATCTATATAATTTTTTTATAAGAATTACACTAAATAAAATGACTATTAATGAAGATTATTTAATTAATTATTCCTCGGGAATAAATAAAATTTTGTCTCAGTCAAAAATAATACCAATACTAGTTATTGATGATTTAGATGATGGACTNAATATTTGTGAAGCACTTTTGAAAGGTGGTATAAATGTTATTGAAATAACTCTTCGAACACCAAATGCTTTTAAAATTTCTGAGCAAATTATAAGAAAAATTCCTGAAATAAATGTTGGTATAGGTACAGTCATTAACAAAGCTCAAATAATAGAAGCTTTTTCAATAGGATGCCATTTTGCTGTTTCTCCAGGATACAATGAAGAAATTATTGATTTATGTTTAGATGAACTCAACAATTTTCCCTACCTGCCTGGCATTTCTTGCCCAAGTGAAATAATAAATTGTTTAAATAAAAATGTTCAAACAATGAAATGCTTTCCAATATCGTCAATGGGCGGTGTTGACTTCATTAAACAAATGTATTCAGTATTTAGTAAAGCTAAATTTTGCCCTACAGGTGGGATCGATGGTAATAGTTATTCTAGTTATATAAAATTACCTAATGTGCTTACTGTTGGTGGATCTTTTATAGTAAATAAAGAAATTATAAAAAATAAAGAATGGAATTCCATAACTGAAAATGCAAAATTTTTCCTAAAAAAAGCAAATGATTAGTTTTTATTAATAAGGTTCGTTAATGCTTAAATTATTTATATTAAATTTATCAAAATTTTTAATAGCTTGCTTTATACTGGCTGCNGGAGTGTTTGGTTTTTTATGGTTGAAAAATACAGAAGATGAAGTATCCGTAGAGAAGTTAGAGGAAACCAGTTTTTTTGTTCAAACTCAATCAGTAGTATTTAATGATTACAATCCAGAAAATATAGCCTTTGGTTCTGTCTCATCATCTAGGCAAGCAAATTTAAAATTTCCTATATTTGGTGAAGTTTTGAGNATTTCTAAAGATTTTAAATCTGGTGGATATGTTAAAAAGGGAAGTATATTAGCCCAACTTGATAATTTTACTCAATTATCAAATTTAAATGATTTAGAAATTCAATTATCTTTAAACAACTCTCAAATAANCGAGATAAATTCCGAAATTCAATCAGATAAGTTACAACTTAATGAATTAAACAATCAACTTAACATAAGAGAAAAACAAAAGACTAGAATCATTAAAATGATAGATGGCAAGGCAAGTACTGATAGTGCTTTAGATGAAATATTATTGGCCGTGTCAAATGCCAAAAGCTTAATTTTAAGTAGAGAGCAAAATATAAGACGATTAACTTTTAAGAAAGATCAAATAAATCTATCAAATAAGAGACTACAAATATCAATAGATAAAGCCAAAAGAGCAATTAATGATACTATTTTAAAAGCGCCTTTTGATGGATCTTTAAGTAGTGTTAATATTGCATTAGGAGAAAATTTATTATCTTCACAGTTAATTGGTAGGTTAAGCGATTTAAACTATTTAGAGGTTTCATTTAATGTTCCATCACAAGTTTTTGCAAATTTTGAAAATATCATAAGTAAAGAAGTTGAGGTTATTTGGGAACAGGGCTCAAATGAAGTTTCTACTCTAAAAGGCACTATCTCAAGAAGAGACTCAATAGTTAATCCACAGGATGGAGGAGGGAAAGTTTTTGCGTCCCTGCCAAGTCCTTCTCAAAATTTTTCATCTATACCCCCAGGTGCATTTGTTAAAGTTAGGTATCCAATAGGCACATTATATAATGTAGTAAAACTCCCTGAAGAAGCTATTTACGAAGGTAATTCAGTTTTTATTATTAAAAATGGTCGGGCTCAAAAAAGATTAGTGTCAATATCTCATAAAGAGCCTGGTTATATATACTTAAACGGTGGATTAAGTAAAAATGATGAAGTGGTAATTTCAAGATTGGCAGGAATTGGTGAAGGGGTAAAACTACGAAGTAAGTATGAATAATTTTTCAATATTAAGTTTTTTTGCCAAGCATAAAACTGCAGCAAATTTATTAATGGTATTTCTTATCGTCTTTGGGCTCTTGTCATTAGAAAGATTAAATAGACAACTTTTCCCAGATTTAGATATTGAAATAATAGTAATTTCAACGATTTGGCCTGGTGCATCCGCTGAAGATGTTGATAAAAATATCGTTCAAAAACTTGTTCCAGACTTAAGGCCATTATCTGGTGTAAAAAAAGTAAAATCAACGTCTTCTGAGAACCTTGCTGTTCTTCAAATTGAGTATGATTTTGGAACCAATATGCAAAATGCATTATCGGATGTTGAGGCGGTAGTAAATGACACTGATTTGCCCGAGGATTCAGAAAAACCGAGAGTATTTAAAGCCGAATTCAAAGATGAAGTGACAAATATAGTTTTATCAGGGCCATTTTCAATTCAATCATTAAGATCACAAGCAAAAATTATCAAAGAAGATTTATTAGCTTTAGGTGTTGATAAAATTGATATAGCACCAAATCCAAGTGAAGAAATATTAATTGAGATACCTGAGACTGAGTTAGCTCGATTAAATTTATCAATGAATGATATATCAAGGATTATTTCATCATCTTCAGTAGATGTTCCTGCTGGCAGTTTTGCTGATGGTGCATTGAGGGTCCGTTCACTTGGTTTAAAAGAAATCGGAAAGGATTATGCACAAATAGAAATTATTGTTAAACCTGATGGTACAAGAATTCTATTAGGTGACATTGCAAAAATATCAGAAACTTTTTCTGATCCGATGGTTGAGGCATACAGAAACGGTGAAAATGCAATAAATTTAAAAGTTCTTCGTAGTAAAACTAATGATGCCCTAAAGGTAAACGAAACTGTTCAAAATTATCTAATAGAACAAAAAAATAATTTCCCAAAAAGTTTAAATGTTGAACAATTTGGAACTGTAGCAAACTTGATTTCAGATAGAATTAATCTGTTAACTCGCAATGCTACTAGTGGATTAATAATCGTTTTGATAGTTCTTTTTGTTTTTTTAACTTCAAGAACAGCATTTTGGGTAGCATTGGGAATTCCAGTTGCTTTTGCAGCTACATTCGGTGTGATGTTATTAACTGGNCAAACTATAAATATGATTTCTTTATTTGGACTTATAATGGCCCTGGGAATAGTTGTTGATGATGCAATTGTNGTTGGAGAGCATTCTGAGCATTTAGAAGAAAACAGAGGAATGGATGCATCTCAATCTTCTATTTTAGCAGCAACTAGAATGTCACCACCCGTAATTTCAGCAATGTTGACAACAGTTGCTGCTTTTTTACCACTATTTTTTATTAAAGGTATTATTGGTCAGATTATTTTCGCGATACCTGCTGTTGTTTGTGCAGTTCTTGCTGCTAGTCTTTTAGAGGTGTTCCTAATAATGCCCGCACATTTGAGACATGGCGTCCATCCTATAATATCAAATATTTTTTCCCCATTTGTATGGTTACTAGATAAAATTCAAAAACCATTTAATAGAGGCTTTAATTGGTTTAAAGAGAAAATTTTTAAAAAACTGGTTACAATTTCATATAATTGGCGATATGCCACTATATCTTCAGCTTTAGCTTTATTAATTTTTTCTGTGGGAATGGTTTCATCAGGAAGAGTACCATTTGCTTTCTTTAGCGGACCTGAAGGAGACATTGTTTTTGCAAATATCACAATGACATCTGGTTCATCAAGATCTCAAACATCAAAAATGCTTAATGAAATGGAAAGAGCGTTAAAGCAAACAGAATTAGAGCTTGTAGGTGAGGAAGGTAAATTGGTATTGATGTCTTTCAATCTTTTAGGTTTTGGCTCAGCAAATAACACTGAAGAGAATGATGCATTTGGGGCGTCTTATGATAGGGCTAGTGTAACAGTTGAATTAATTACTGCTGATAACAGAGATGTCAGAGTTGAAGAATTAATAACTACCTGGAAAAGAAATATAAATCCAGTACCTGGTCTTGAAAAAATTTCTATTAGAGCTCCAGTTGGAGGCCCTCCAGGAAGAGATATTGATATCAGAATTACAGGTGACGATTTAAACTTAATGAAACAGGCTTCTGATAAAGTGATGGACTTAGTTAAAACATTGCCCGGTTCTAGTGATGTTACAAGTAATCTTAATTATGGTGCTGAGGAAATACATATTGAACTTACACCCAAAGGAAAATCATTAGGTTTTAGTACTTTTGAAATTGGAGTGCAAGTAAGATCAGCTCTTGAGGGAGCAATTGTAAGGCGCTTCGCAAGAGGCGATGAAGAGGTTACTGTTAGAATAAAGTTACCTAGTGATGAAATTGAAAATGATAATTTAGCACAGTTAAAATTAATTGCACCTAATGGATCTTTGATAAGATTAGAAGAGGTTGCATCATTAAAAAATAATCTTGGTTTTTCTGTTATAAGAAGGACTGATGGTTCTCGAGAGGTCAAAATCACAGGTGATTTAGATGAAACATTATTGAATACATCTGGAGCAAAAGAAAAACTCGAAGAATTAGGCATCAAAAATATCATTTCTTCTTATGGTTTAAATTATCGTTATTCTGGAAGAGATGAGGAACAACAAGAGGCATTTGCAGACATGAGAATAGGGGGGACTATTGGCCTTTTGTCAATCTACATAGTTCTTGCATGGGTATTTGCAAGTTGGCTTAGACCTCTAGCTGTAATGATCATGATTCCTTTTGGTTTCATAGGTGCAGTAGCAGGCCATTATATTTTAGGACTTACAATGTCAATTTTGTCGATGTTTGCAATTATTGCTTTGGCGGGAATTGTTGTGAACAATTCCATTATTCTTGTTGCTACAATTGAAAGAAGGTTAGCTGAGAACCCAGATAGACCTGAAGAAGCAATAATTTCTGGTGTTTGTGATAGATTAAGGCCTGTAATACTTACATCTTGTACAACAATTGGAGGCCTGTCTGCATTAATGTTCGAAACTTCGTTACAAGCTCAATATCTCATACCGATGGCTGCAACTATAACATTTGGTCTAGGTGTGACTACTTTGCTTGTATTATTTGTAATCCCATCTACTCTAGGCATAGGTTCTGATATATCTCGTATATTTAGTAGAATATTTTCAAAATTTTCGAGAGTTTGATGAATAAAAAAAAAGTAGATCTCCAAAAAAATAAGTTTGCGAGTTCTAGATCTTCTAAACAAAAGTTGAAAAAGTCTAAACGAACAGAGTCATCTAAACGTTGGATATCAAGGCAACTTAATGATCCTTATGTCTCTGAGGCCCAAAAAAGAGGCTATCGATCACGTTCAGCTTTTAAATTACTTCAAATAAATGAAAAATTTAATTTATTTAAATCAGGTATGGTAATAATTGATTTAGGCTGTGCTCCAGGTGGATGGCTTCAAGTAATTACTGATATAATTAATAAAAATAAGAAAGGTCAACTAATTGGTATTGATTTACTAGATACAGATATATTACCCAACGTTGAAATTTTAAAAGGTGATATCAATGATGAAAATATTCTTTCTCAAATAAATAAAATATTAAATGGCAAAAAAGTTAACGGTGTAGTTAGTGATATGGCAGCAGATACAACAGGTCATAGACCAACAGACCACTTAAGAACTACTATGCTNTTAGAGAGTGCAATTGATATTGCAAAAGATTTCCTTGATGAAGATGGNTTTTTTCTTGGAAAATGNTTTAAGGGTGGTGCAGAGGCAAGTNTCCTAGAAACTTTGAATAAATCATTTAAAGTAGTAAAACATGTAAAACCAGATGCTAGTAGAAAAGAATCTGTGGAGTCATATGTGCTGGCAATGCACTATAAAAATAAAACCTAAAAACTATGAATAGTAATCTTGAAAAGTTATTAATTATTGATTTTGGAAGTCAATTTACACAATTAATCGGAAGGAAGCTGAGAGAATTGAACGTTTTTTCAGAGATAATTCCATATCAAAATGTATCTAATAAAACTTTAGAAAATTATAATCCTAAAGCTGTAATATTATCTGGTGGTCCTTCTAGTGTAGTAGGAAAAAAATTTCCTTTGCCACCTTCAAATCTCTTTGATCTAGGCATTCCTGTACTTGGAATATGTTATGGGCTTCAAGTAATGATGAAACTATTGGGAGGCAAGGTTGATAGTGGTAGTGGTACATCAGAATTTGGAAGAGCAATACTCAAAAAAACAGACAGTAATTCGAAAATAATTAATGATTTATTTATTAAAGGTAAAGAACAAGTATGGATGTCTCATGGAGATCACGTAAGTGGGTTATCAAAAGGATTTGAGGCAATTGCTTCTTCTGAGGGTGCTCCATTTGCTATTATAGCTAATGATAATAATAAGTTATATGGGGTTCAATTTCATCCTGAAGTTTATCACACAACAAATGGCTTAAAACTTCTTAATAATTTCTTATTAATATCTGGATTTAGTAAAAATTGGTCAATGGGTTCTTTTAAGGAAGAAAAAATNAATGACCTAAAAAANCAAATTGGAAATAAAAAAGTCATATGTGCATTATCTGGAGGGGTTGATTCTTCTGTAACTGCAACACTCATTCATAAAGCAATAGGAAATAAACTTACATGTATATATGTAGATCACGGTTTAATGCGATTAAATGAAAGTGAAGAAATTATTCACATGTTTAAAAATAATTTNAAACTNAATTTNATNCATGCANATGAAAGAGATTATTTTTTAAAATCATTAAAAGGTGTAANTGATCCAGAATTAAAAAGAAAAATAATTGGTAATCTTTTTATAGAAGTTTTTACTAAATATTCAGAAAAATTTGGTGACATAGAATACNTAGCTCAAGGCACGCTTTATCCAGATGTGATTGAGAGTGTCAGTTTTNCTGGCGGGCCCTCAGAAACGATTAAATCACATCACAACGTTGGTGGTTTACCAAAAAAAATGAAACTAAANCTTGTTGAGCCATTACGTGAGTTATTTAAAGATGAAGTNAGACAGCTTGGTTTTGANTTAGGNTTNCCNAAANAATTTATNGGNCGNCATCCATTNCCTGGTCCTGGATTAGCNATAAGGTGCCCTGGAGAAGTAACATCTTATAAAATAGATATTTTAAGAAAAGCAGATTCAATTTTTATAGATCAAATTAAAAAGTATAATCTATATGATAAAATTTGGCAGGCATTTGTTGTGTTGCTACCTGTAAGATCTGTAGGTGTTATGGGAGATGGAAGAACATACGATTTTGTTTGTTCTTTGAGAGCTGTAACTTCTGTTGATGGAATGACAGCAGATTTTTATCCTTTTGATAATGATTTTTTAGGTGAGACATCAAATAAAATTATTAATGAAGTTAAAGGTATCAATAGAGTTACTTATGATATTACATCAAAGCCTCCAGGAACTATAGAGTGGGAGTGATGGAAATTTNAATAAAATCAANANNTTANAGTAANAGNGGGCAA